>BNJT01000232.1_pt1 | contig 131057 bp, 150 predicted proteins | sample 8540491 | NCBI WGS metagenome assembly BNJT01 (sample SAMD00202455, study PRJDB9452) | human saliva metagenome | host: Homo sapiens | reverse complement strand
GTAGTTGCATCTCTCTTAAACGAAAGCCCCCGCTTAGAAGCCTAATTCTAAGCGGGGGCTATTCTATGCTAATAGTCGTGGTGAATGAAAGAACTATTCCTCGTCCTTTCCTGCGAACTCCATCAAGTAGGCCTTGATGAACTCGTCAATATCTCCGTCCATGACAGCGGTGACATTTGAGGTCTGGTAGCCTGTGCGGTGGTCCTTCACGCGGCGGTCATCGAAGACGTAGCTGCGGATCTGGGCACCCCATTCGATTTTCTTCTTACCAGCCTCAACCTCGGCCTGCGCCTTGCGGCGACGCTCAAGCTCCTTGTCATAGAGCTGCGAGCGTAGGAGGCGAAGGGCATTCTCTCTATTGTCGGTTTGCGAGCGGGTCTCGGTGTTCTCGATGATGATCTCCTCTTCCTCGCCCGTATCAGGGTCCTTGTACTTATATCGTAGGCGTACCCCAGTCTCGACCTTATTGACGTTCTGCCCACCAGCGCCACTGGAGCGGAAGGTGTCCCAACTCATATTGGCGGGATTGACCTCTACCTCGATGGTATCGTCTACCAGAGGTACGACGAAGACGGAGGCAAAGCTCGTCATGCGCTTCCCCTGTGCGTTGTAGGGAGAGATACGTACCAAGCGATGTACACCCGTCTCGCTCTTGAGGAAGCCATAGGCCTGATCACCCTCGACCTGCATGGTCATGGTCTTGATGCCGGCTTCATCACCGTCCTGCCAGTTGGTGATCGTGGTCTTATACCCCTGCTTGTCGCACCAGCGGCCATACATACGGGCAAGCATTGAAGCCCAGTCTTGGCTCTCGGTACCGCCAGCTCCAGCATTGATCTTGAGTACGGCTCCGAGGTTGTCTTCCTCGGCACGGAGCATATTCTTAAGCTCGACCTCTTCGAAGAGGTGAATGGCACGCCCGTAGGCATCATCAACTTCCTCTTCGGTAGTGATCTCCTCCTTATAATACTCGAGGGCGAGGGCTACCTCTTCGACGAGGCGCTCAGCTTCATCATAGTAGGCGATCCACTTGCGAAGGTCCTTGACCTTGCGCATCTGGGCTTCGGCTCGAGTGCGATCTTCCCAGAAGGAAGGGTCTGCTGTGCGAAGCTCTTCTTCTTCTAATTGGATACGTCGGCTATCGACGTCAAAGATACCTCCTCAGCGCAGTCTTGCGCTCCAGCAGGGCATTGAGCTGGTCTGTCGTTATCATAGACTTCTATGTGATTAATGAATAAATAGTTGGGGGTATGTTAGGCCTCCTTCTCCTCCAGCTCGAGCTGGCGCAGGGTAAGCAGGTCCATCTCTTCGATGAGCTCGCCGATGCGCTCCGAGGCCTTCATCAGGTCTTCGTGTGAGAGCGTGCCTGTGGAGAGCTTGGCTTCGAGGGATGTCTTCTCCTCATCCAGCTGGGGAATACGTGCTGTGATTTCCTCGAGCTCTCGTCGCTCAGCATAGGTGAGGCGTGCAGGGCGGTTTGCAGTGCGACGTGATTCTGCTGGCTGGGGAGCTGCTTTACGGGGCTGTGAAGCCTCAGCCTTTTGGCGCTCTTCCTCCTCACGCTTCATACGATAGAGGGTGTAGCTCCCTGGGAAGTCACGTACGACGCCTGCCCCCTCGAAGGTGAAGAGGTGGTTCACGACCTTGTCCATGAAGAAGCGGTCGTGGCTGACAATGAGCACGCAGCCTGCGAAGTCTGCGAGGTATTCCTCAAGTGCTTGTAGGGTGAGGATATCGAGGTCGTTGGTAGGCTCGTCAAGGACGAGGAAGTTCGGGCACGTGACGAGCACGGTGCACAGATAGAGTCTGCGCAGCTCGCCACCGCTGAGCTTCTCAACAGGGGTATATTGTCGCTCGGGAGGGAAGAGGAAGCGCGTAAGTATCTGGGAGGCGGAGAGGCGCTCTACTTGGGTGCTTCCTGCGGGGAGCTCGAAGTTCTCAGCGATCTCCTGTACGATGTCGATGACGCGTTTCTCGGGGGCGAAGGTCGGAGGCTCTTGGCTGTAGTAGCCGAAGCGTATGGTCTCCCCGATGTCAAAGTGCCCTGAGTCTGGCTCGATCTCGCCGAGGAGCATACGGAGGAAGGTGGTCTTCCCGACTCCGTTCTCACCGATGATACCGACCTTGTCATAGCGGCTGAAGACGTAGTTGAAGTCCTGCAGGAGCACCTTATCGCCAAAGCGCTTATTGACGTGGTGTGCCTCGAAGATCTTCTTCCCGATGCGGGTCGATGAGGCGCCGAGCTGTACTTCATCCGTGCGCTGAGCAGGGCGAGTCTTGGCCTCTAACTCATGGAAAGGCATCGATGCGGTACTGTGCCTTCGTCCCGCGAGCTTGGGGCTGACGGCGCATCCACTCGAGCTCTCGTCGGTAGAGGTTGAGTGCGCGCTGACGGGACTGCTCCTCCTGCTCGTGACGCTCCTCGCGCTTGGCGAGGTAGTAGTCGTAGTTCCCCTTATAGCGGTAGAGATGACCGCCGTCGAGCTCGATGATCTGGTTGCAGACGCGGTCGAGGAAGTAGCGGTCGTGGGTGATGAGTAAGAGGCCCATCGTGGAGCGGGCGAGGTAGCTCTCAAGCCACTCGATACTCTTGAGGTCGAGGTGGTTCGTCGGCTCATCGAGGAAGAGTAAGTCGGGCTGGCTGATGAGCGTACTCCCGAGGGCGATGCGCTTAGCTTCTCCACCCGAGAGACCCTTGACAGAGCGCTGGTAGTCGTGGATACCGAGTGCGCCGAGGATTTCCTTGGCGCGCTGCTCGTAGTGCCATGCTCCCTTGGCCTCCATCTCGGGGAGGAGGCGCTCCATCGTCTGGCTATCTCCTGTCTCTACGGCTATCTCCCAAGCGAGGGTGAGCTGTGCTACGGGATCGTAGGGGCTGAAGCACGCCTCGAGTACCGTCCCTGTCTCGGGGAGATCGGGGAGCTGTGGTAGGAAGGCTTGCTTGATGTCACGCTCGTAGGTGATGGTCCCCGAGTCTTGTGGCTCTCTGCCGAGCAGGATACGCATGAGGGTAGACTTACCCGTGCCATTGGGTGCGATAAGCCCAACCTTCTGCCCACGCTCGATGGAGAAGGAGATGTCAGAGAAGAGGACACGATCCCCGAAGCTCTTGGTGAGTTGCTCGACCTGAAGCATACCTAGTCTAAGGCGTCAGGGGCCATGGGGACACCCTTCCAGTGCTCCTTGACTTCGGGTAGACGGCCAGCGCCTACATAGCGTGAGGTGTAGTAGGCGTTGTTGTTGAGGTTCTCGATGACGATACCGCGGCTACAGCTACTGTGCATCATCTTGATGTTGCCGTCCTCATTGCTGACGACCATAGCCACGTGACCTACACGGTTGGCACTGCGGTTACGCCCCTTGAAGAAGAGGAGGTCACCGGGCTGAGGGTCCTTGATGTTATTGGCATAGACAGCGAGACCACTCGAGGAGCGGGGGATCTTGATGCCTTCGAGGGAATAGATGTAGCTGACGAAGCCTGAGCAATCGAGGGGCCACTTAGCGACGCCCGAGGTACGATAGCGTAGGCCCAAGAGCTTCTGTCCATGGTCTACGACGGACTTGATGATAGCAGGGGTATAGGAGGCTATCTCCATCTTATCATAGGTGAAACCGCTACCACCACTGCGGCGGCGATAGTGTGACCCATAGCTACGGCTTCGCCCTGCAGAGTAGCTTCTGCTGGAGCGCTTATATCGATGTCTTCTGGGAGCAGGGGCTGGAGCAGGGGCTTGTAGCTCAGTGGTGAGCTCCAAGAGCGAGGTCTCTGTATGCTGGGTGTATGTCTCTGTGGTAAAGGCTCCGGAGTGAGTGGAGCTGAGGTCGGTGGCTCCTGCAGGTAGAGCAAGGAGGGTAGTGAAGGCTGCGACTACGAGGGTAGCGCATGATGTCTTTAGTCGAATCATCCTGTCTTAACTTAGGTGAGGCAGGCTATCTCCCCCGAGTGGGGAGGACCTTAAACACCCGAGGTGGAGGGAGTCAGCACTTTACTGTGACTCCCTCCACTTCGGATGTACTGTAGGCAAAAGATGCCTACAAGCAGAGAACGCTTTCGCCAGCAAAGATAGTATAATCTGCTGAAATAGACCTTGTTCGCTGCTTGAGGTGCTTGGTGAAGTGCCCTATCTACGCTTGCTGATGATGATAGAGAAGTAGGGGAACTCCCGCTGGAGAATCTCATCCGTAGAGGAGGTGATGTACTCCTTTGGCATGCCTACGAACTCGAAGTAATGCCACTTGCGATCGGGGATGCTGGGCGATAGCTGACTTGATCTCCGCTTCACAGAGCGAGCCCTTCATCACGACGATGGTGTGACGGCTCTGCCAAGCACGGTCCCACTCCTCACGAGTGGCTTCGCCTGGGATGACTGTACACTGCTCCTCGAGCTGTACGAGCTGACCTCCGAGGCGGCCATTGCAGGCGATGAAGGCAGGTACTCCGCAGATCTGCTCCGTGGAGAGGCCTTCTTGCTCGATATGCTCTCCGATATAGGCGGAGGAGGAGTAGAAGCCACAGTCACCCTCCGCGACGATAGCGATACGGGCATTAGGCTCGGCCTTTTGCTTCTCGCAGGCTTCTCTAGCTACGATCTCGTAGGCCTCGAGGGCACCATCACGGTCCTTGCTCATCGGGAGGTCGTAGAGCTGGATCTGCTCCTCGCGTATGCCGAGTGAGAGCATCATCTCGGCGGCCTTCGAGGCATGACGGCCCTTGCGGGAGACGGGGACGGGCGTGTAGATATAGTCGGCCTCGCGTAGGATACGAAGGGCCTTGAGGGTGATGAGCTCTGGATCTCCAGGGCCCAGCGATACGAAGTGAATCATAGTTGGGGTAATGGGATGCTATTGTCTGTAAGTAATCCAGCGCCATACCTCACGCATTGATGGCTTCTTGCCATACATGAGGATGCCGGTACGATAGATCTTCCCTGCGAGGGCACTCGTCAGGAAGACGGTGATGTATAGTATAGCGAGGCTCAGAAGGGGCTGCCAGAGAGGTACATCGTAAGGCAGTCGTACCATCATCACCACGGGGGAAGTTAAGGGGCAGAATGAAGCCCAGAAGGCGAGGGTGCCATCAGGATTGTCTACACTCCCCATACCTGCGTACATGGAGAGGATGAGGAGGATGACGACAGGCATCATCATCTGTGATGCCTCTTCATCTGAGCTTACCAGCGAACTCAGTGCTGCGAGGATGGATGCATAGAAGAGGTAGCCACCTACGAAGAAGAGGATGAAGAATATCAGAATCTTTACGAAGTCCACACCCTGCAGTACGGCGAAGAAGGTCGTGGCCTGGCTAAGGAATGAAGTTCCTCCTATGACTTCTGATTGGAAGAAAGTCTGGCCAATCTGTGCTCCTACAAAGAACAAGATGGCCCAAATGGCGATCTGTACGAGACCCAAGAGACCTATCCCGATGATCTTGCCGAGCATAAGCTCTTGAGGACGTACCGAGGAGATGATGACCTCGACGATACGATTCTTCTTCTCCTCCAGGACTCCCTGTAGCACCATGCCTCCATAGGTCATCATGAAGAGGTAACTAAAGAATGAAAGGGCTACACCGATGATGCTGGCTACAGTACTCGATGAGGCATCTGCATCCCCCGATTCTCCCCACTTATATGTAGGGACACGGATCTCGATCTGGCTCTCCTGTATAGCTTCTTGTAGCTGGGGGATGTTGTACGAGCGAATCTTTTCCTCGCTGAGGTGGCGGGAGAGGACGGCGTTGATATAAGTCTCCAATCCTTGAGGAAGCTGCTTGAAAGAGAAGAGGCTGATGGCTTTTCGGGTCCTTCAAGAGATCGCCTCGGATCTCGAGTATAGCGGTAATGGACTCTTGGGAGGCTTCGCTGCGTAGGCTGTCTAAGGGGCGGTCTACACGGACGAAGTGGTAGCTGTCGCTGTCGTTGCCTTCAAAGAGGGCTGCATAGCGACCCGTGTGGTCGAGGATAGCTACCTGCTGCTGGTCCACTTCATTGACAGAGGACACTAGCAGCTGGGACAAAGCCAATGAAGAGCCAATCATCAGGATAGGGCATGACGAAGGTCATCACCCAGAAGGACTTCTTACGGAGGCGTGTGGTGAATTCGCGCTCGATGACGAGGTGTAGCTTATTCATACCCGATACTATTTAGCTTGGACTGTTTCGAGGAAGATCTCATGCATCGAGGGGTATTCCAGCTCGATGCTTTGGAGGTGGATGGCAGAGGGGAGCTGGGCGATGAGCGTGCGAAGCTCTTCCTCGGGCTGCAGCTGTACTCGCAGGATCTTGGAGTACTCGCGCTCTTCGTGCTCCAGTATGTTCAGACGAGAGAGGTCAGTAGGGGAGATCTCTCCCTCATAGACGACACGTGCGGTATGAGAGCCGTGTGCTCGGCGTATCTCAGCTGTCTGGCCAGAGAGGACGACCTCGGCGCGGTTGATGAGCGTGATGTCATCACAGAGCTCCTCGACGCTCTGCATGTTGTGGGTGGAGAGCATGAGGGTCGTTCCCTTGGCCTTGAGGGCGAGGATCTCGCGCTTGAGTACCTCAGCATTTACGGGGTCAAAGCCACTGAACGGCTCATCGAAGATCAGCAGGCGGGGCTCATGCACGACGGTCGTGACGAACTGGATCTTCTGCTGCATCCCCTTCGAGAGCTCTTCGACGCGCTTGCCCCACCACGACGTGATCTCCAGACGCTCAAACCATTCCTGGACTCGCTGCTGGGCGTCTGACTTGCTAAGCCCCTTGAGACGTGCTAAGTAAATGGCTTGCTCTCCGACCTTCATCTTCGGATAGAGACCACGCTCCTCGGGCAGGTAGCCGATATGGAAGAGGTCTTCCTCGCGTAGAGGGCGACCTTCGAGACGTACCTCTCCACTGTCGGGGGCTGTGATGCGATTGATGATACGGATGAGTGAACTCTTGCCTGCACCATTCGGCCCTAATAGCCCGAAGATGCGTCCTTCGTGGGCACTCAGCGAGACCTCATTGAGGGCGGTATGCTCGCTGTAGCGCTTCGTCACGTGATCTACTTCTAAGTATGCCATAGTATACTGGGTTGTGTGTAAGAGGGGAGGAGCTTTGAATCCTCGAGGCTCCATGGTCCGATAGCAAAGATACGATATATCAATATACGGTATAGACCGAAGGTTGAGAAGATCATAACGGAGGCACTCATGTTGCGATTCTCACTATGCGGTATAGCTCTTTCGTCGTGTAGTATGCCCCATCCTCCCATAGTAGCACCTCTCACCTGTGGTAGAGTGAGCCCCTCACTCCAGCACGAGGAATTTTCTTATCCAGCAGAGGGGAAAATGGTCTTTCTGTGAATAAAACGCAGCCGCCCGTAGTGGTTTTCCTTCGTCTACGTACGTAGTCTTAAAGACCACGTACGCAAATCCAAATGTCCACGCACGTAGATATAAGAGCCACGCACGTAGATCGAACTTATCCGCTATTCGTCTGCAACTAATTTTCGTACGCATAGGAGATCATACCACTACTGCTTTCAGCCTTTCACTCCGAAGGAATGATCCTCTCACAGCCCCAATAGGGGGCAGGGATTTCAATGCGGTAGCTTCGTCCACCTATTCTTATCAGTGATTAGCGCGCTAATAATTCGTATTTTTGTAAGAATAGTTAAGCGTCCTTTGCGAGGGGTAGAAGCCCCTCCTTCGCCCCGTATATTGCCTATTACTCAGCTTCGATGGCTCGTAAACTAAATAAGAAGACTTCGCCCACCACACCCGCCGACCGCCAAGATACGGCCGAGCATATCCTCCTGCACCACGTACGTGTCAATAATCTCAAGGATATAGACCTTGAGATCCCCCGCGGGCAGCTTGTCGTCGTCACAGGCGTAAGTGGCTCGGGGAAGAGTTCGCTGGCCTTCGATACACTCTATGCTGAGGGGCAGCGTCGCTATGTCGAGAGCCTATCTTCGTATGCGCGTCAGTTCGTCGGGCGTATGGCAAAGCCCGAGGCCGACTGGATACGTGGTCTGCCTCCTGCGATCGCTATCGAGCAGCGTGTCGTCAGCCGTAACCCCCGCTCTACCGTAGCCACCTCGACGGAGATCTACGAATATCTCCGTCTGCTCTATGCTCGTGTAGGGCATACAATCTCTCCCACGACGGGAGAAGAGGTGCGCAAGCATACGGTGAAGGACGTACTGACCTATATAAAGTCGCTCCCCATAGGGAGCCGCGTCTATCTCATCGTTCCCCTGCACATCCCCTCGGGGCGCTCACTCGCTGCTCATCTGGAGATCCAGCTGCAGCAGGGGTATAGTCGCCTCTGGACGGAGGACGGCATCGTAGCTATCGAAGATGCACTGCTGTGGAAGGATGACCGTGCCGAAGGGCTTTATCTGCTCATCGACCGCTTGGCACTCAGTGAAGAGCTGGAGGCCGTGGATCGCCTTGGCGAATCCGTAGAGACTGCTTTCTTCGAGGGGCGAGGTATCTGCTCGCTGGCTATCGAGGAGATGAAGGATGGAGCACGCCTGCCCGCGCGCTTGCAGGAGTTCAGCAATATCTTCGAGGCTGACGGGCGGGTCTTCCAAGAGCCCAGCCCCGAGATGTTCAGCTTCAACAATCCTATCGGCGCTTGCCCTGAGTGCGAAGGCTTCGGGAAGGTCGTGGGTATTGACCACCGCTTAGTAATTCCCGATCCTACACTCTCGGTCTATGATGATGCCGTCGCCTGCTGGCGTGGGGTCGTCTCATCGGAGTGGAAGCAGTTCTTCATTCGCTATGCAGAGAAGCTACACTTCCCCATCCATCGCCCCTATGAGGAGCTGACAGAGGAGCAGAAGACCCAGCTGTGGGAGGGTATCCCGTCGAAGGAGTATGGTCCTATCGGGATCACGCCCTACTTTGACTACCTGCGTAGCCAGCTCCATAAGATTCAGAACCGCGTGCGTATCGCGCACTTCACGGGGAAGACGGTCTGCCCCTCTTGCCGTGGTGGCCGACTCAAGCCCGATGCTCTCTGTGTCCAGGTCGGAGGGAAGAATATCTCCGAGGTTGTCTCGATGACGCTCTGGGAAGCCCGTGATTTCTTCGATAATCTCCAGCTCCCCGAGGGAGACGCTTTCATAGCAAAGCGCCTACTTCATGAGATCCGCTCTCGCTTGACCTTCCTCGATGAGGTCGGCTTGGGCTATCTGACCCTTGACCGCCTCTCCAGCACCCTCTCCGGAGGGGAGAGCCAGCGCGTGACTCTCGCGACGCAGCTCGGAAGTAGCCTCGTAGGCTCGCTCTACGTCTTGGACGAACCGAGTATCGGCCTCCACCAGCGTGATACCGAGCGCCTCATCCGTGTCGTTCACCGTCTGAGAGACTTGGGCAACACAGTTGTCGTCGTCGAGCATGATGAGGAGATGATGCGTGCTGCCGACTACATCATCGACATCGGTCCCGATGCAGGGCGCTATGGCGGTGAGGTCGTCTATGCTGGCCCTGCCTCCGAAATAACAAAGGAAACACCAGGCTATACCGCTGCCTATCTTACGGGGCGTGAGACCATTCCTCTACCCTCGGTGCGCCGTCCATGGAATAGCTATATCGAGGTCGAGGGTGCGACGATGCACAACCTCAAGGACCTCACTGTGCGCTTCCCCCTGCATACACTCACTGTCGTCAGTGGAGTCAGTGGCTCGGGTAAGAGTACCCTGATGCGCGAGCTCTTCTACGAAGGTGTCTCTCGCCTGCTGAACAAGGAGCCGATGGACAACCTCGAGCTGCGAGGTATCTCGGGAGACCTGAGTGCCATCAGCCAGATCGAGTACGTCGACCAGAATAATATCGGCCGTAGCTCCCGCTCCAATCCCCGTCACTTACGTCGGCGCCTTTGATACGATTCGTGAGTTGTACGCAGGCCTTCCCCTCTCGAAGCAGATGGGCTTCAAGCCCTATTACTTCTCCTTCAATAAGGAAGGCGGGCGATGCGAGACGTGCCAAGGGGCAGGCGTCATCACCATCGAGATGCAGTTCATGGCGGACATCACCTTGCCCTGTGAAGCTTGTCGTGGCTTGCGCTTCCGCAAGGAACTCTTGGAGGCCGAGTACTGCGGTGTGAATATCTCCCAGCTCCTGGATATGAGTGTCGATGAGGCGGTCGAGTTCTTCGAGGCGAATAGTGCATCCTCCAAGCTGACGGCGAAGATTATCGATCAGCTCCGTCCCCTGCAGCGTGTAGGCTTAGGCTATATCAAGCTGGGGCAGTCTGGCTCTACGCTCTCTGGTGGGGAGAACCAGCGTGTCAAGCTCGCTTACTACCTCGGGAAGGGGAAGAAGCTCCCCACGCTCTTCATCTTCGACGAACCGACGACAGGGCTACACTTCCACGATATCCGTACCCTGCTGGATGCTCTGCAGGCCCTCATCGATCAGGGGCACTCGGTGATCGTCGTCGAGCATAACCTTGAGGTCATCCAAGCTGCCGACTGGGTCATCGATATGGGCCCTGAGGGTGGTAAGGCGGGTGGCTACATCGTCGCCGAAGGTACGCCCGAGGAGGTGGCCTCTTGCGCTGAGTCTGCTACGGGTATGTATCTCAAGGAACTTCTCAAGCAGAAGGTGAAGCAACACACTCGCAAGAAGTAGCGCTCCGCTTCATAAAGACAAAGAAAAGGCTCGCCCCCTATCTCAGGTCACCGCATGGGTGCCTCAGATAGGGGGCGAGCCTTTATGGATGTGTGATTAGTTAGAGCTTGCCGCCATTATCCTGGAGTGCCTTGTCAAGGAGCTTGTTGATCTCCTCACCACGGAGGTCACGAGCGACGATCTTGCCTGCGGGATCGAAGAGGATGATCTGAGGAATCCCTGCGATACCATAGAGCTCCGTAGCTTCGGTCTTATTGAAGATCTGAGGCCAAGTGATTTCAAGCTCCTTCATTGCCTTGAGGTGATCTTCCATCTCATCCCATACGACCGTACCGAGGATGACGAGCCCCTTGTCGGTGTAAGTATCGCGCACCTTCTTCAGGTGACCGATTTCACGACGGCAAGGACCGCACCATGAAGCCCAGAAGTCGACGAGGACATAGTGACCCTTGCTACGTAGTCGCTAAGGCGAACGGCCTTGTTAGCGTCATCTACTCCCTCGAAGTCTACGAACTGTGCACCTGCCTGCGTAGCTTCTACACGGCGAAGGCGTGTGACCATCTTCGTAATGCTTTCTTCTGCACGGAGACGATCACCTGCCTGCTGAAGGAGTGCTTCTGCCTTAGCGACGGTCACGTCTTCCATACCGAGGAGGTTCTGAAGAGCGATGAGACCGATAGCATCGTTGGGATGCTCCTTGAGGTCTGCTTCGGCGAGAGGCTTGATCTTGGCATAGAGCTCATCTGAAACCTTCTCTTGAGCTTCTTCCTTGGCCTTGTCGTCAAGGTTCTTGTCTGCGCGAATGCTTTTAAGTTTCGCTCTCGCCTCTTCGATTAACCCCTTTCGGTACTTGGATTTTTGAGTATGCTCATCATTCAGTGGGAGTACCAGTAGCGCCACTCGCAGCGAGGTCAGCCTTGATGATCCCTTCTTCGGGGATGAAGGAGAGGTTGTAAGATCTGGGGATGACCAGATGTACGATGAGACCGTCTTCGGCTACAGCACGCTCCAGCGTGAATCGGCCATTGGCGATCTGGACGCTATCCGAAGCACCCTGACCACTGGGCTTGTAGAGGTAGACCCACTGACCATTGGCATCTGCGGGAGCCATCCCATCGATGCGGTAGTTGCCAGCCTTAGGCTGCGTGATGGTGACCTTAGTGACCTTTCCCTTAGCGGGGCGCTTACGCTGAGCGACAGCAGGTAGGGCGACAGTCGTAGCCAGGGCAAAGAGCCCGAGGCGTATCCATTGATTTGTCTTCATATACTTGAGAGTTGTCTTGTGTTAAAGGGAATGATTTTGCTCTTATCCTTAGGCTAAGATAGCGATAATCCTGCTACGTCCGCAGGGTGTCTCTAAAGGGATGTGTACTGATTTTGCTATCGGCGGACCTTGACAATGAGCTTACTGATGGGACTTCCGTCCCCGATGAAGGGAGCATGACCATCCTCAGGGGAAGAGGATGACGAAGTCTCCTGGGAACAAGTCGACGTAGCTCGTCGGCTGATCATGGTAGAAGATGATGTCCTTCGACTCATCGTAGGGGGCACGGGGGCTAAGGCATTTAGCACGGGGGAGCCAGCCGATGCGCTCGCGGCCCTCAAGGAGGACCTGGATGTCGATGTAGGATTCGTGCGCTTCGATCGGCTGCTCATCTTGGGGATTGGATGGAGCGTCTATTCGGTTGATGAAGAGTTCTTCGCCTCGGAGCTCCAAGCGCTGGGGCTCCATAGCCCGTAGGTCGTGACTCTTGATGTAGTCGAAGACCTCCTTAAAAGCGAGGATGAAGGGACTCGTAGCGAGCGGACTCGTCGAGGGTACTGTGGATCATAGGGTGATTAATAATGTATGTGTTGTTGCTTGGCGTGTGGTCTTATCCCGCGTGGGGAGTGGGAGCTCGCGTCATCAAGCTCATAGCAAAGGTAGAAACTTCCCATTACTTCATCAAGCGCCGTTTGTGTCCGATTTGGGGGAAGACTACTTTCTATTTATTGTGCGGAAGGCTCGTAGAAGGCTGGGCTTGATTCCCTCCGAAAGGGAAGAATGTGAGGGCGCTGGGCAGAACGTATACCCTTGCTGTGTGCAACGTATACCTATCGCGGGTAAAACGTATACGTTTGGCGATGAAAACGTATACGTTTCGAGCGTGAAACGTATACGTCTTGGGCATGAAACGTATACGTTTTGATCAGGGAACGTATACGTCTTCCCTACAAAGGCTTTGAGAGGTGTCAATGGACGCTCTTCTCTTGCCGTCGGTCACGTAGGCTCAGTGACTTCGTAGCACCTTAAATAACAAAGCCCCCGACGCATGCTATGAGCAATTGCGTCGGGGGCTTCGTGTGCAGATGTGGCTTAGTATCGCTCGCTGGCGCTGGCTGAGAGGCAGAGGACGGGTAGGCTGATGCGGAAGGCAACGTGTGGTCGTGTCTTCTGCCAGTCATACCCAGCGAAGAGACCAAAGCGTGCCATGTCGCCCCAGCCGATGGAGTAGCCGACCTCGCTGAAGGCACGGCCGTCTCCTGTGAGGAGGTTGCGGGCGTGGAGCGCATCGTCCATACGGAAGAAGCCCCCGAAGCCCTTGGTGCGCGAGAGAAGGAACTTGTTTGAATAGAAGTTCACCTCCTGCGTCGTCCAGCTCTTTCCCCCAGTGAAGAAGGGGGGCAGGGTCGCCCAGTTATCCTTGAAGGGTGTGCGATCAATCACTGGAGCCAGGGCGAAGTACTTCTCATCGCTTGGGGAGAGATATTCCCGAGAGAGGTACGTACCCGCATTGATCTTCAGATCGATCTTATTGTCCTCGTTCAATGGGATCGTGCCACGGACAAAGGCTTCGAGCTGCTGGAAGCGGCTGTAGGGGACGGCCGAAGCGGACTGCGTGCTCCCATTTGGGTCGAAGGCTTGCTTATAAATGATCCCCAGCTCACGGCGATGGCCGATGGGAATGGGGATACCCGACTCGCTACGATTGAGGAAGGAGGGAGCCCAAAGCACTTGCCCTGAAGCGAGCAGGGCACGATGGTGCTCCAAGGGGATACCTACCTGTGGCTTGCGATCCTCAAAGAGTAGGGAGGTCGAGAGGTCGAGGCTTTCGGTGAGCTGGATGCGATTGCGTAGCTGGAGATAATCCTTGACGAATGATACGACGGGGCTATTTGCTGCAGGGAGCGCTCCATAGTATCCGCGGTAGATCTCCTCGGGAGTGAGGTGGTAGGTCTCTCGTGAGGTATGCCCGCCAGAGAGTACCATGAGTCCGTTGAGCTGGGGCGCGTAGTAGAGGAGCAGGTTGTGCTCGTGATACCAGTTGCGACTCTTGAGCGCATAGTTGATAGAGGAGCGCAGGCGTATCGATCGACCTTCTCCCAGCTTACGCGCTACGAGGATACCATAGCCGAACCACTGGCCGTCGATGGAGTTCTTGGCCGCCAAGAGGTCAATGACCCCATCGATGCCAATGCGCCACTTGCCGAAGTCAAAGTCCTTCCCGGCCCCGATCTCAATGAGTGTCTGGAGGGGGCCCCCTGTACTGCTCGAGGACTTTTGATTGCGCGCCATACTCGCTGCGACGGCATGGAGGAACTGATAGCCACGATTCTGATTGTAGGGGGCTACAGGCTCGTAGCGGAAGAAGCGGTCTATCATCGGGATACCATACTTCGGACGAGCCTCGTTGGCACGAACAAGCTCTCGACGCAGACCGTCAAGGGAGTCCAGACGCAAGCTATCCTGAGGAGTGAGTCCCGTCTGAGCTCTTAGAGGAGCCAGGGCGATGAGACTCAGAGCAAGAGCACCAAGCCAAGTGCAGTGTCGGTGGGGCATAGTAGGCGTATCGGGATTATGCTTGGAGGAAGAGCTCACCGAAGAACTGTGGACGATGGAAGGCGGGCTGAGCTTCTTCGATAGGTGCCCAGCTGAGGAAGTGAGGATGTGGGGTCTTGTCACCGCACTTGTATAGGTTAGCACGCAGTGATGTGGGGAGCTTACCAGCTTCGTAGCTCATCGTCGTCCAGGGGATGGCGACGGTGACTTCCCATGCATGAGCACCCATCAGCTCCAGCCCGTGCTCTCCGAGATGAGTAGCCCAGCGCTCGATGCTGGCGAACTCTTCCGAGCTGAGAAGCTCAGCTTCGGATGGGGACTGGTGGTGTGCAGCGTAGCATACCCCAGCTGCATTGAACTCGAAGTTAATATAGGCCTCGCCAGCTTCGCGCTGCATAAAGAACTCGACACAGCTGTCTTCGTGGACATAGTTCCCATCTCCGGGGGAGAGCGTGCGGAGGTCTTGACCATCGACAACGTAGGTGATGTAGAGCGCCTTGGCATCATAGCCCAGATAGGCAGCTACGAGTGGGCGGTGAGGGAAGTCTGCACGCCAGTTCAGCGTGTCGATATAGAGCACTTCACCTTGCTCTCGCAGGGTGGGAGTAAACTCAGATAGAGTGTGTGCACCGCGCTCGATGCGGGGGATATAAGCTTGCTTCATAAGTTTTGTACAAGGATAAAAAGAGGGAGGGCTACGCAGGGGCTACTCAAAGAGTGAGGTGTAGATCCCTACGAGAGCTAAGATGATGAGTACGAGGGCTACGATGCGGTTGATCCACTCCAGGCTCTTCATGCCAAAGCGGGTAGAGAGCTTCTTGACGATATAGGTCAGGATGACCCACCAGAGGAGGCAACCGATACCGATGCCCGCCATAGCTACAAAGAACTCGACGAATTGGAGCTTCACAGCTCGTACGAACTCAAGCCGTGCATACAGCGGGAGGAAGAGGAGGATGATGAAGGGATTGGAGAGTGTAAGAGCGAAGGCTCCAGATACCTTCTTCACGCTGTAGGCGGACTTGAGGCGATGTGGGGGAGCGGGTGTATCGTCCTCACTCGTCGAGACGTGTCGTGTGAGGAGGATGATACAGAAGCCTAAGATGAAGATACTCCCACCGAGCCTAAGTGAGCTGCTATACTGATCGAGGAGATTCAGTACGATCCCCACGCCCCAGTAGGCGATAAGGCCATAGACTAAGTCACTGAGGGTCGCTCCGAGGCCTACCAGCATACCATCGCGACGTCTGCCACGTGTCGTCTCTCTCATACAGAGGAGACCCGTCGGCCCCATGGGGGCAGACACTAAGAGACCGATAAGTATACCTTTTGCAAACGTAAGGAGTAGCTCTAAGAGAAGCATAGGCAGATGATACTAATGGGATGGGGCACCAGCACGTAGTGTCCTTAGAAGCTCGGCAAGATCACTGTCGCTCTTGGCGGGGGGGAGTGTCGATAGAGCTTTGCAGAGATAATGGAGGAGGAAGTCCAGGGTAGCCTGTTGTTGCTCCTGTAAAGGCGCTGATAGGAGGAGGGCAGCTGTATGAAGCTGGGGGAATACCTTCATCAGTTCGGCTCGGCCCTGTGGGGTGATGGTGACGAGGACACTACGGCGGTCTCGCTCGTCAGGGCGCTCTTCAGCCAGACCCTTAGCTACCAAGCGACGGATGATCTCAGCACCCGAGGTTTTCTCCATCGCATTGAGTGCATTCAGCTCGGTCTTGGTCTGGGACTTGCCACTCATGAGACTTGCCAAATAGGAGTATTCCTCTTCGCTCTGTAGGAGCTCAGAGGCCATGAGAGCACGCTTGATGTAGCCCTTAGAGTACCGATGTAGAAGGCTTAGATGACGGGCGATAGATACCTCACGCTGCTGTCCCATATTGGCTGGGCGCATCGTAGACGTGGGGCTTGCTTCCGCCCCCTCTTGCATACTCTGCACGAAGATAAGAAAGCTCTTCATGCTGAGCTCCTCATCATTGGGGAAGGACTGCTCGAAAAGCTCGATGTAGTCCAGCAGTTCCGTTAGTAGTCGCTTACTCTTCATCACGGGCATGGAGGTAAGTAGCGATCTTGGGGATGGAAGTGTTGCGGAGAAGAACAGTCTTCTTCGCATCTAAGAGGTAAAGAGCACTACCGTGGCTCAAGTCATAGCGTCGCTGAGCTGTGATGAGCTGTGCAGAGTCGTAGCCCAGCGTCGCCCCAGACCAAAGACTTCTAAGACCTGAGTCTGGGCGTGTCGCTCCCGTATAGACGACCAACGGGCGTAGGTTCTTCTCTTGTACGAGGCGATAAAGAGCCTTGTGCGGTGGAGTGCTTCTGCCCACTGCTGATTTCTCTTATCTGAGTCGACGGAGAGGACGAGTAGGGTATAGGGGGCACTGAAGTGCGATAGACGTCGGCTGACTGTACCCATAGTGTCGCTCGTATGGTAGAGGAAGTCTTGGGCAGTGCGACCTATTGCATTGTGCTGAAGGCGCACTCGCTGGAGGTATGCATCTACCTTTCGTGCTGAGTCTACCTTCATAGAGGACTCTTCCCACGCTAATACGAGGCTATAGAGCCCTTCATTGTAGTGAGGACTCTCGGGATTATATAGCTGCGATCGGTAGGTGGAGAGGGCTGTTTGAAGAGCTTCGCCAGAGAGGAAGTTCAGAGAGCGGGAGATACTACGGTGAGCAGTCCCGAGGGGCGCTCCGTGTAAGAGGCCACAGAAGTCTTCGATTTGGCGTGTAATAAGCGCTTGCGAGGTGTCGGGCTGTGCCTCCATCTTGTCCCAGTAGTGGTCGATGAGGTAGCCGAGACGCTCACGTGGGGAGGTGAGATGGTCGGGTAGGTAGACTTCGCCGAGGGATGAGGTCGCTACCTTTGGACGGCAAGCGCCCAAGGCTAAAGGTAGGAATAGTACTACCCCATAGGTGTGAATGTAGCTAACCCAGCCCTTACTCATAGAAGTTATCCTTGAAGGCAATGAACTCCTTACTGCGAAGGATATACTTGCCCAACCAGGCGCGAAGGAATCCTGAGCCATAGCTCCATAGCTGGATGAAGCATGCGGGTACAGCGAGGAGGGCAACTTCGACTGATCGTCCTGCTCGATGATACGCATCGATAAAGAAGATGACGGCAAGAGCCAATAACCCCAGTCGACCAATCCAGAGGAAGAGGGCGATGACAGAGGCAATGGTGAAGAGGGCGGGAAGAAGGTGCACTAAGCGTGTACTCCCAGGATGGCGCGTCTCCAGGTGGATACGTGCGATACCTGAGTTATGGACCTGCTTGAAGAACTTGCGGAAGTCTACTCTGCGCTTGTGGTAGACGAAGGCTTCTTGGATGAGTGCCGTGCTATGCCCTCCCTCGATGAGGCGAAGGCTGAAGTCAATATCCTCGCCGAAGCGCATCGCTTCATTGAATCCTCCAAGCTGCAAGTAGACGGAGCGGCGACAACCGAGGTTGAAGCTGCGTGGCTTGAACTTCTCCATCCCGTCAGCACTCCCACCACGGATCCCCCCAGTTGTCAGGGGAGAGGTCATCGCATAGTTGATAGCCTTCTGCACCGTAGTGAAGTCGTCTGAAGCAGCATCGGGGCCGCCAAAGGCATCTACGGGAAACTTCTCCAGGTAGTCATCTACTGCAGTGAGATAGCCTGGGGGCAGGACGACATCCGAGTCGAGGATGATGAGGTACTCTCCTGTGGCTTCACGAGCTCCGAGGTTACGGGCTCGTGAGGGGCCTCCATTGGGTACAGCGATATAGCGTAGAGCTGGGAAGCTCCCACGATAGCTCTCGACGACGGCTTCCGAACTCACGGAGCTACCATCCTCGATGATGACTATCTCGAAGTCGAAAAGCTCCTGATGGGTCAGGCTCTCCAGTAGCTCCCGCACCTCATCGGGGCGGTTGTATACGGGGATGACAAAGCTATATCGCATAAGGGCTTAGAGGGACCACTCGGTACCTTCCTTCGTGTCCTTAATAGTGAATCCGAGGGCAGCCAGCTCATCACGTATGCGGTCAGAGGTTGCCCAGTCCTTCTTGCTCTTAGCCTCAGCTCGGATAGAGAGGAGAAGATCTACTGCGCCTGAGAAGGCTTCGCTCGCACCTCCTTCGCCTAAGCGCTCGTCACGGAGCCCCAGCAGGTCGAAGAGGAAGAGACGATATACACGACGGAGTTCATCAAGATCCTCCGCTGTGATCGTGGCTTGCTTATGATGAATGGAGTTGATAGCACGTGCGGCCTCAAAGAGCTCAGCGATGGCAATCGGTGTATTGAGGTCGTCATTGAGAGCCGTATGGCAACGCTCTGAGAGACCTTGGATTCCTTCGATGGAGGTCGTGCTTCCAGCCTGTAGTCCGTCGAGTAAAGCGGCTGCGTCAAGCAGACGAGTTAAGCCCTTCTCAGCTGCCTTCAGAGCATCGTTGCTGAAGTCTACCGTACCACGGTAGTGAGCACTGAGGATAAAGAAGCGGATTGTCATGGGCGAATAGGCCTGCTCCAGCTGGTCGTGTTCGCCAGTGAAGAACTGATCCAGTGTAATGAAGTTCCCGAGGGACTTCCCCATCTTCTGCCCATTGATGGTGATCATGTTGTTGTGCATCCAGTAGCGCACCATGGATTCTCCGCCCTGAGAGGCCTTGGCTTGAGCGATCTCACACTCGTGATGAGGGAAGATCAAGTCCATGCCACCACCGTGGATGTCAAACTGCTCGCCGAGATACTTTCGTCCCATGGCAGTGCACTCTGCATGCCAGCCTGGGAAGCCTTCGCCCCAAGGGCTGGGCCAGCGCATGATGTGCTCGGGCTGTGCCTTCTTCCAGAGGGCAAAGTCCAGTGGGCCGCGCTTCTCATCCTGACCATCGAGAGCGCGCGTATTGCTCAGCATGTCTTCGATGCGACGTCCACTCAGCTCACCATAGTTAAAGCTCTTGTCATACTTCTCTACGTCGAAGTAGACTGACCCATTGCTCTCATAAGCAAAGCCTGCATCAAGAATCTGCTGGGTCAAGGCAATCTGCTCAATGATATGCCCAGAGGCCATGGGCTCAATGCTGGGAGGAAGTACCCCAAGGCGCTCCATCGCATGATGGTAGCGGGTCAGGTAGTACTGCACCACTTCCATCGGCTCGAGCTGCTCGAGGCGTGCCTTCTTAGCGATCTTGTCCTCTCCCTCATCTGCGTCGTGCTCGAGATGTCCGACGTCAGTGATGTTACGTACATAGCGCACCTTGTAGCCTAAGTGGCTCAGGTAGCGGAAGAGAATGTCGAAGGTAATCGCAGGGCGGGCATGCCCGAGGTGGGCATCCCCATAGACGGTAGGCCCACAGACATAGAGCCCCACGTGAGGAGCCTGTGCTGGGACGAAGGCTTCTTTGCGGCGGTGGAGCGTGTTATAGATAGATAGCGGATGCTGCATCTCGTATATGATATTTACCACAAAGATAATAGTTCTTGCTGGCTTCCACGCCCTTTGATCGCCTTTGTATAGGGCTTCTACACCTGAATGAAGGCAGACTTTGTTCGGCTACTTAATCTTCCTCTACAGAGGGGGAAGAATAAGTGCCTCGGCTGGATAGTGGTATGAACCTATATTGGTCGACGGGTGAACCTATATAGGTCAGCTTCGCGACCTATATTGCTTGTCTTCACGACCTATATAGGTTCACCCGTCGACCAATATAGGTTGCTATCATCCCCTCTATGGGTAGGGAGCTCACCTTGGTATAGAGATGCGGTCAAAGCGTCGCTTGAGAAGGAGTCCCAAGAGCAGTAGGCTCACAGGGAAGGCAGACCAAACAGCTGTGAGCTGGATACCTCCACCTTCCAGTCCAAGCCCAAAGCCGAAGAGTAGACAGAGAGCTGGCGCTATGATGAGGTGTACCCCACAGGCATAGAGGGCCATGTGCTTCACGTCCTCCATCCCTCGGAGCGCATTGCTATAGATGACCTGAAGGGCATCTGCAGGTTGGTACAGTGCCATAGGGAGGATGGCCAGTGCTGTCATCGCGATGATACCTGGATCATCACTAAAGATGTAGCCGAGGTAATGTCGTCCCGAGGATAAGTCCTACGAGGACGAGTAGTGCCACAGCTTCTGCTAAGATGAGGGCTATTCCCACGGTATGTCGCACCTGTTTATGATCTCCCTTGCTATGGGCACTGCTCACGAGGATAGTCGCTGCAGCCCCAATGCCATAGTAGACCAAGAAGCCGAGTGCAGTCAGTGTGCACAGAATCTGATGGACAGCCAGAGGATGCTCTCCCAATGGAGTGACGATAATAATGGCAAATGTCCACGCTGCTGTCTCTACCCCCGTCTGTATGCTGATAGGCGTCCCCAGACGGAAGAGGCGGATGAAATAGGCAGGGAAGATGCTGCGCTCAAGGGTAGCTCGGCAGATGACTTTGAATGAGCGGCTATAGCGCAGTACAAGTGTGAGCGCCACGAGCATATAGATGCGCGAGAGGAGTGTGGAGAGTCCAGCACCATAAAGCCCAAGCTCAGGGCATCCCCACTTGCCGAAGATCAAGAGATAGTTCCCGATGACATTGAGTAGGTTCGAGCTAAGGATAATCCACATAGGTACCTGTGTGCGTCCCATGCCATCGAAGAACTGCTTCAGCGCTGCTGATGCCATGTACACGGCGAAGGAGACCATCTGCAGGATGAAGTACGGCCGGATGAGTGGCAGTAGGTCGGAGGGTACGCGGAAGAGCTTAATGAAGGTGTATACCCCGGCAAGCAAAAGTGTAAGGCCGAGGGCGATGAGTAGGTTCAGCAGGGTACTATGGCGAAGAAGTCGTCCGAGTCGAAGTTGATCGCCACGGGTATGTGCCTTCGCCACTAAGGGGGTAAGCCCATAGCTAAAGCCCAGTCCAAGGACAAAGAAGAGGGCGAAGATATTGTTAACGAAGGAGGCGGCTGCCAGAGCATCGGTGCTATACTTGCCGACCATGATGGTGTCAGCGAAATTCACCGAGATAATGCCCAATTGCCCAAGGATGATAGGCGTACCGATATGGAGGAGTTGGCGTAGCGTGTGGGACTGCTCACGTAGGTAGCTACGAAGTAGTTTGATAAGAGTCATCTGCATCTTTTGTGGGACAAAGATACGATACTCCCTCGTCTTGCTCCCTGCATAGATGGACAAGAGGCCCCCTCCCAGAGCTGGGAGGGGGCCTCTTGTCGATGGTTTATAAGCGCTTGCTTATGGGGCGGTGCAGGTCTGTGTGGGGGCCGTGCACTGCTCCTTCTCGAGGGCGGTGATGACCTGACGGATCTGACGACCCAGACCGATGGTGTAGCCCTGAGATACGAAGACCACGCGGTTGAAGGTGTCTGCGATGACGAAGACGGGGAGGTTGCCAGCACGGAGCTTCATGTTCGTGACGAGCTCGGAGAGGATTGTACCCTTGTCATCAAGACCGAAAACTGTACCCTTAGGAAGTCCTGCGAAGTCCTCTGGACGGTAACGGCTCTGGCTCGTCTTGTCCTTGAAGAGGAGTACAAGGTTACGGCCCCAGTGCTCGAAGACTTCACGCTCTGCGATGATGTCCTTAAGCGCATGGTTCGTAGGCTCTTCGCCTGCTCCGAGGACGCCGAGGATATAGTAGCCACGGCCTGTCGTCGTGAGGATGGACTGTTCCTTACCTGTGGGGGCTGCGAACTGCTCGGTCTTCGTCAGATCCTTAGCTTCTCCATAGTAGGTGTAGAGATTCTCAGCATTGAAGCTACCGAGGACTGCTACAGCCGTGGTATCGCGACGCATGAGAAGCTCCTCATCAGTCGTCTGTCCGGCCTTGATCTCGAAGGTGCGCATATTCACTAGGACACTACCACTCGCCAGACGTGAGCCTGTGACAAGCAGGTAATACCAGCATCCATGGGAGCGCCATTCTTGAAGGTCTTAGCCCACGAGGTCCCTTGCTCCAGCCCGTTGTCTCCTTCGTCATAGGCAAGTAGGCGAGTCTGCCCCTTGTCGTCGAACTTGGAGATAGTGAACTGGTAATAGTACTTCGGATTGTCGATGATGCCATTGTCCTTATAGCTCAGGCGAAGTGTACCCTGCTTAGCAGCTGTCTGGGGAAGCCCCTTGTCAAGGATGACATCGTGCCAGCCGTCCTTCTCATAGACCTGTACCTTACCTGTCACCCCGTCGATCTGTGCAGGCCAGCCCATGGCACGTGCCAGCGAGACGAAGAAGATGTTACGAGAGTGGGTATCAGCTTTCTGACTCTTCCACACCCCGATAGGCTCGATGGGATAGGTCAGTGGGTTGTAGCTATTATCTATCTGGATGGTAGCGACGCACCACTGGCGTAGGGCTTCGAGGGAAGAGCGGAACTTGCTCTGCAGCTCCTGAGGAACTGCTTCTGCGAAGTACTTCTTGTAGGGAACCAAGGGTTCGTTGGCTACACGAGGATTGTAGATGTAGCTCATAACAAGCTCCTTGTTCGCTGCGAACTGGGGGAGGGGCTTCGTGTTATCCAGATGGTCACGCAGCACTTCGAGAGGAATGTCACGGCGATCCTTAGCGGAGATAACTCGGAGGAGTGCCTTCGCCTGCTCTTGGTCCTTAGAGCCCTCGACGAATTCGTGCAAGGTCTTCCAGTTGCCACGAGCATCGAGACCCTCGAGCTGCTTCCCGACGAAGGAGGCTACGTATTGTCCACGGATAGAGTCTTCGACAGCCATACGGCGATTATTCTCAGTGCGCTGGGCATCGGAGACGTTGGGGTACTTGGCATCCTCACGTGGAGGCGTGATGAGGAGATCTTCGTTGATGCGGTCTCCTGGGCGGTATTTCAGCTGGAGGCGTACCTGCTCGTCGGTGCCGAAGGTGACCTTCTGCATGCCGAAGCGGTAGCTTGTCCCCTCGGGCTTGCTGGCATAGACGAGCATATCCCCTTGGCCTGCGGTGAGTGAGACGCGACCAGCGGCATCACTGACCTTGGTAGCTACGGTATAGAACTCCCCATAGTTGTACACGCGGAAGGAGACGGGGATACCAGCGAGGGGGCGACCCGTAGCATCGGTGACCTGCACACTGACCTTGCCTACATGAGCATAGTTGTCGATGACATTGATCTCGGTGTAGGTGGGAGTATTCCCGATAACTTCCTCTGGTCCGTCATAGCGACCAAAGGCCTTCGTGTGGACGAGCATGGCGCGGGAAACGGGAGCGTTGAACCATGCGAGATTGAGCACAGGCTCAGGCTCGCAGGCTCCGAGGAAGAGCCACTTGCCATCTACCCAAGCTTCTACCCAAGCATGGTTGTCATCGGTGTGTGCCCAGCGAGGGGTATAGACCTGACGCGCGGGGATACCGACTGCACGCAGAGCTGCGACCAAGAGTGTGGACTCTTCGCCACAGCGCCCATAGGCCGAGCGGATGGTCGCCAGAGGAGAGGAGGTGCGGGAGTCACTTGGCGTATAGACGACGTGCTCGTGGCACCAGTGGTTGACCTCGAGTACCGCATCATGCAGGGAGAGTCCCTTGACGCGATCCTTCAGAGCGTCAAAGAATACCATGCGTGAGGCATCAAGCGCCTCATTATTGACACGGATCGGGAGGACGAAGTGCTTCCACTCACGCTCAGGGATGGACTTTCCCCAAGGGAGTTCCTTGCGAGCGCGTAGTGAGGCGCGGACATTCTCGAGGTAGAAGTCTCCATCTCTATCGATGAGGTCATTCGTAGGCATGTACGCGTAGAGGAAGGTCATAGCGTCACGCTCCTCGGGAGTCATCTGTTGCTTGAAGATTCGGAAGAAGTCACCCTTGGGGAAGGCCTTCTGCTTGGCAAGGAAATCTTGCTGGAGCTTAGAGGCTGCGGGGCGGCTGGTCTGTACCTTGCGGGTCGGCTTCTGGGGGAGAGCACTGAGCTCTGTGATTCCACCGAGGAGCCCTAGGGCAAGGGAAAGGGTGATGATTCGTGAATTCATGCGGATGTGTATAGTATCTGTATGTCGTGCGGATGAGTATCGAGTAGGCTTACTCGAGTGCTTGTAGTGCCTCTACCGCCTGACGTATCTTCTTAGGATCAGTGAAGAGGTAGGCATATTCGTCGATGGTCACAGTGCCTCCCATTGAGACGCCCTCATGGCGGTAGCGCATGGGGCTGGGCTCAGCAGTCCGGCCTGAGAAGTGGAACTCTTGAGCACCTGTCTTACGAGCAAGGTCTGCTACATTCTCAGGGGTGACACCAGCACCAGGCATGATGATGATGCGACCAGCAGCCTGCTTGACGAGGGCGGCGATGGCTTCTGCACCCTCAGGTGCTGAGGCGGCACCTCCCGAGGTCAGTATGCGAGCACAACCAACTTCGATGATGTCCTCCAGCGCCTGGGCGCGGTCGTGACAAACATCAATGGCACGATGGAAAGTCACGGGGAGGCCTTCTGCTGCCTCTACAAAGCGGCGAAGGAGGGGCTTGTCGACAGCTCCGTCAGCTGTGAGGCAACCGACAACGATACCGTCAGCACCCAACTCGCGAGCCATACGAATGTCGGCAAGCATAGCCTCTACCTCGATAGGAGTATAGAGGAAGTCTCCGCTGCGTGGGCGGATGATGACATTGAGCTTGATATTGATAGCTCGGCGTGCGGTGAGGATCTCACCATAGGAGGGGGTCGTACCCCCCTCGGGGAGACCAGCGCAGAGCTCGACCCGATAGGCTCCGCCCAGCTCAGCTCGGCGGGCGCTCTCGGCACTCCCTGCGCAGTTCTCTATCCGATAGGTACTCATTATTGTCTTAGTGGAGGGTGACCTCTACGATATAATCAATAGCATTGGCTTCTGATGGAGCCTTGTCGAAGGAGAGCGTCAGCCCAAGCTTCGTCTGCTGGAAGGGGATGGGGCGACGGGTATCATAGGCTACCACGCTCTTTACCTTCTCGGTCAAGGGCAGTGAGAGCATACGGCTCTTCCAATCGAGGATATGCAGGTAGACGGTCTTGCCCTTCTGGGTCGATACCCCCCATTCCTGCGGAGGAATGATGCCTTCGCGCACACCATCCTTGACGGTCTTACCGTAGGTCTTCATCCACTTACCGATCTTCTCGAGGCGGTCGATAGCCGTAGCAGGCAGAGCACCCGTAGCTTCGGGGCCGATGTTGAGAAGGAGGTTTGCATTGCGACCTGCGGTCTCTACAAGTAGACGGATAAGGGTCGTATCAGACTTGTAGGTCTGGTCGATGATCTTGTAGCCCCACATGCCATTCATCGTCTGGCAGTCTCGATGGGGAGCTTACTGATAGCCTGACCGGAGAGCCCAGCGGTGTTGGCACCGGGGACGTCACGCTCAAACATCTGGAAGTCTTCGCCTGGGTGTACCTCACCGTGGTGGTTGTTCCCGATAAGGCAGGCGGGGTTGATCTTGTGGATGCCGGCGTACATCTTATCGAAGTTCCACTGGAAGCCTGGGTTGATATCCTGGTCCCATTCACCGTCGAACCAAATAGCTTCGGCGTTGTAGTCGCGGACGAGTTCGGCGAGCTGGGCATTCATGAAGGCATCATATGTCTTCCACTTCCCGTGCTTGGTACGACCTGTACCCTGGCCTGTACGCCCGAGGGGGTAGTAGTCATCACGGTGCCAGTCGAGGAGTGAGTAGTAGATGTGGAAACCCAGCCCCTGCTTGCGGCACTCGTCGCGGAGCTCAGCGAGGATATCTCGCTTGAAGGGCGTTGACTTGATGATATTGTAGTCACTCTGCTTGGTATCCCACATAGAGAAGCCCTCGTGGTGACGGGACGTGATCGTCAGATAGCCTGCACCAGAGGCCTTGATAGCAGCGACCCACTTAGCGGCATCGAACTGTGCGGGGTAGAAGGCTCCTGCAACCTTGGAGTACTCATCACGATTGAGATTGGCATTGGTCATGTACCACTCACCCTGGGCAAAGATGCTATAGAGCCCCCAGTGGAGGAAGATCCCGAAGCCACGATCGCGGAATTTCTCGCGCGCAGCGAGGTTCTCCTTCGTAGGCTTATAATTCTTCTGCGCATGGGAGATAAGGGGGGAGGATACGGCTAAGCCAAGGGCCAAAGCGGCCACACGTGTAGTAGTTAATAGGCTCTTCATTCTGATGTTTTAGTTCGTCATATATGTGTATTGTCTACAGACGTACCAAAGATACTCAATTCAGTGCATACTACCGAGAAAAAATGCCTGAATTTAAGGGCTTCTTTCGAGGTTGATAAAATAGCCCTTTGAGTAGGATCGGTAAGGGGATCGTATGGGGTCAGTAGGATCTACTGATATGGGCAAGAAAATTGACCAGTACTGGTTGACGATTTGACCAGTACTGGTCAGAGCGGTGACCAGTACTGCTTCATATAGGTGATCAGTACTGGTTCACTCACCGACCAGTACTGGTCGCAGCAAGCATCTCATAGAACTATTTCTAAGGAGCTGTATATGATCGCCCCCCACGGTGGGTTAGTTGAGGGACTAACTTGCCGTGGGGGGCAAATTTAAGTGGGTGGTGTGGAGGAGACTAGTTCTTCGTTCGTGAGAAAGAGTAGGGGCGATCGGAGGCGTGTGTGCCCCATGAGGAGGCCTTAGCGCCGAGAGTGAAGGTCATCGATCCTCCACGTCGTAGCGTCTCATAGTCGATATAGGTCTTTTCCCAAGGCTTGCCATTGAGCTGTGCCGACTGGATGTAGGGGACGCTGGTATCGGAAGCACGGATGACGAAGCTCTTTCCTCGGGCATAGATAGACGGACCTCACGGAAGTAGGGAGTGCCGATGGCATACTGCCCGAGTGCTGGTGTCACAGGATAGAAGCCCAGAGCAGAGAAGACATACCATGCCGAAGTCTGCCCGTTGTCCTCGTCTCCGCAGTAGCCATCGGGGCGGTCAGAGTAGAGGCGTCGCATGACTTCGCGCACCCAGTACTGCGTCTTGGAGGGCTCCCCTGCATAGTCGTAGAGGTAGATCATGTGCTGTATGGGCTGGTTACCGTGGGCGTAGTTGCCCATATCCATGATCTGCATCTCACGGATCTCGTGGATGACGAAGCCATAGTAGCTGTCATCGAAGACGGATGGGAGGGTGAAGATGCTGTCAAGCTTGCGAGTAAAAGCCTTATCCCCGCCCATGAGATCAATGAGTCCCTGCACGTCATGAAAGACGGACCAGCTATAGTGGAGAGAATTACCTTCAGTGAAGGCATCTCCCCACTTGAAGACGGAGAAGGGGGACTGGAAGGAGCCATCCTGCCGGCGCCCGCGCATCCAGCCGATGCTGGGATCGTAGAGCTTGCGGTAGTTCATCGCTCGCTTGGCGTAGAGCTGCTGCTGATCAGCTGAGGCTCCTGCTTTTTGTAGAGCTTGGAGGATGCACCAGTCGTCGTAGGCATACTCAAGGCTTCGGGCAGCATGCTCATTGATCCCTACATCGGAGGGTACGTAGCCGAGCTTGTTGTAGTACTTATACCCGAGGCGTCCGGTGGATCGGATACATGGATGCTCATTGTTGGCCCCGTGGAGTAGTGCTGTGGTGAGCTCCTTCGGATCAATACGCCCCAGCCCCTTGACGAAGGCATCTGCGATGACCGAAGCGGAGTTGTTGCCGACCATGCAGTCACGATGTCCGGGGCTTGCCCATTCGGGGAAGAAGCCACTCTCGCGGTAGGCATTCATCATCCCCTCAGCCATCTTCGCTCCCTCCTCAGGATATGACAAGGTGGATCAGCGGCATCAGGGCTCGGAAGGTATCCCAGTAGCCCGTGTCGGTATAGAGGTAACCAGGGAGAACCTGCCCATTATACGGGCTGTAGTGGACGACCTCCCCCTTGCCATTAATCTCATAGAAGCGTCGGGGAAGAGGAGTGAGCGATAGAGGCAGCTGTAGAAGGTGCTCATTCGATCAGGGCTATCGGTGACAGCTATACGACTCAGCTGCTTCTCCCACTCAGCTTTGCCTTCTGCGCGGACTTGCCGATAGCTACGAGGGGCTACTTCTCTGAGATTAAGCTCGGCTTGCTCACGGCTGATGAACGAGGAGGCAACATAGAAGGTCGTTGGAGAGCTTAGCTTCTCGCCTGCAAGATTCACAGCAACGAGGGCGTGTCGTCCGCCCTTGCCTTTGCGCTCCTCACGCACGAGACGCTGGATAGGATCGGTGAAGCGCACGATGAAGTAGTTCGCGAAACCTTTCGGTACTCCACCGCTATTCTTGCGGCTGATACCAGCTATGGTATAGCGGTCCAGCTGCTGAATCTCGGAGCCTGAGTCAAAGGCATCCACTACTATCCAGCGCTCCTCGGGTCGGGCCATACGGGAGAACTCGATCTCAAAGACAGCGGCACGCTCACTCGGAGCCATGCGGACGCGTGTGTCGTAGTCAGCCAGATAGACCTCATAGGCATAGGGACGAGCCTCCTCCGCCTTGTGGCTGAACCATGAGGCGCGCTTCTCTTCGTCGAAGATGGGAGCTTTCCCCGTCATCGGTAGTAGGGAGAACTGCCCGTAGTCGTTGATCCAAGGACTGGGCTGGTGCGTCTGCTTGAGCCCGCGTAGCTTGGTTGCCTGATAGCTGTACTGCCAGCCATCTCCCATCTTCCCCGTCTGGGGCGTCCAGCTATTCATCCCCCAAGGACGGGAGATGACGGGGTAGGTATTGCCCGAGCTGAGGTCGAAAGGTGCTCTGAGTACCGACGAGGGGATTGACCAGATCGACATAGCTCGTGGGGCTCGTATTGCTCGCCTGGATGGAGAGGCAACTGCCGAGGAGCAGGCTGAGTGAAAGGTGTCGGAGTGATTTCATCGAAGATAAGTGGAGAAAAGAGAAGGGGGCGGGAAGACCAGTGCTTCCCGCCCCTCAGATGTTGTAGAGGATGACGGAGGATTACTTTTGTTCGGCTGAGGTAGCCGTGGTAGCGGGAGATGACCTCGTCGACGTAGCGTGCGACGCCCTTACCTCGGAGATAGCCTGCTCGGCAGACGGGGATCGTTGTAGTATTTCGCTTCGCTCTTTCAATCGTAGAGCCGTCTCGATACCGCCCTCCCAGCGAGTAGAGGAGTAGCCGTACTTCTCTGCCAGTCGGATAGCATCCTGCAGGTGTGCAGGACCAGCGTTGTAGGCTGCGAGGGTGACCTTGATACGCTCCTCTGGATCGGTGAGTTGCTTTTGGAAGAGTGCATCAATTGATTTCAAGCAGTCCACTGCTACACGTACGGACACTGCTGGATCGAGGAGCTGCTTGACCGAAGCACCATAGATCTTACCCGTTCGGGGCATGATGCCCATTAGTCCGCGAGCGCCCGACCAGCCAACGACCTCGGGGCGGAAGTTAGACTCCTGATAGGCGATGGAGGCCAATACCTGCCAGGGCCAGCCGATGCGTCGTGCCTCCTTCTCGAAGAGCTTGTCAAAGCGTGAGATACCGTAACCACCACTGGGAGTCGGTTCGTGTGTAGCGGTTTCCTTAGGCTGCTTCTCTGTGGCTAGAGGGAGGCGATGGACGAGCTGGCTGAGTCCCATGAGAAGGCTCTTTATTTCTTTCCTTTGGTCGGGAAGCTCACGCTCTTCCCTTTGTCTGGGTATTGGGGAGAGGAGATTCCTCTCCATCATCAGACTTGCTGAGCTCGAAGTAGCGCTTATAGATCTCATGGAAGCCTTGGTCTTCGGGGATATCCTTTGCCCATTGATCTAAGGCTTCAGCGAGCCCAATAGACTTGGGGGGAGACGAAACCAGCGAAGACGCTGTGCAAAGCCAACCTCCAGCGAGATGTCCAGCTGAGGGTAGTAGGTCTTGCTGAGCTTAGCCAAGTCTGCATCAGCGATCGTATAGTTGATCTCTCGGCTGGCGACTTGAGCGATGAGGTCTTCCGTACTAATGGTATCGGCTGATGATCTCATGCATGAGGATCTTACCTCCAAGTTGCTCCTCGAGGCGCTTGATACGCTCCTCAGCGCGTGAGCCAGCCCATGACAGTCAGCTCCTTTACCGAGGAGGGCTGCTACATCTTGGATGTAAGGGATGCTATCGCCTGTCTTGGCTTTGCGCTGGACAAGTACCAGTCCTGTCATCACCTCAGGCCCCGCAAAGCGTAGGCGCTCCTTCGCAGAGTGAGTCATAGCCTGAGGGGTGATACAGAGATCGACACGCCCTTGCTCAACCATTGCTTCAGCCTCCTCCATGCTGTGAGTGACGTAGAGCTTCAGCGGGAGCTTGTGACTTTGAGCAAAGAGGCGTACCAGTTCGTACTGGTAACCCATCGGTTCATCGCGGTAGATGAAGAAGGTCGTAGCACCTGAGAGCGTGACGACTCGGAGTGTATCGGGGAGGCGTAGCTGCTCAGCTTGGAGCTCTCTCGCTGTCGCTTGCCGAGTCCTATGCCTCAGGAAGACAGCCGTAGCTATGGCAATAGCGATGCCGACAAGTAGGAAGAGCACTGTCGGGCGACGCAGGGATGCAAGGATCTTCTGGAGCATAGTTTGGGGAATTAGGGGAGAGGGCTAGCGTCGTACAAGCTGTACGACGTTCTCGATATGATGCGTGTGCGGGAACATGTCCACTGCACGGGACTTCGTCACACTGTACTGGTCTGTAGCGGTGAGTAGCTGAAGGTCACGAGCCTGCGTGGCGGGATTGCAGCTGACGTACACGATGCGTCGGGGAGCTGCACGCAAGATCGTAGCGACGACATCTTCATGCATGCCAGCACGTGGGGGGTCGGTGATGATGACGTCAGGCTCACCATGCTCGCTGATGAAGTCTGTGGTGAGGATATCCTTCATATCGCCTGCGTAGAAGAGCGTGTTCTCAATGCCGTTAACCTCGCTATTGACGCGTGCATCTTCAATTGCCTCGGGTACATATTCGATACCTACGACGGAAGCACACTGCCTGGCGACGAAGTTGGCTATCGTCCCTGTCCCTGTATAGAGGTCATAGACACGCTCCGAGCCAGTTAGCTCTGCGAACTCACGAGCTACCTTATAGAGCTCATAGGCCTGACGGCTATTCGTCTGGTAGAAGGACTTGGGCCCGATACGGAAACGTAGACCCTCCATCTCCTCCTCGATGTACTCTCGCCCGTAGAAGCAATGGATCTCTTGGTCCCCAATGGTGTCATTGCACTTACCATTGATGACGTAGAGTAGGGCTGTGATCTGGGGAAAGCGCTCCTGTAGAGCCGTGAGTAATGCGATGCGCGCAGCTTCATCCTCTCGGTAGAAGACGACCACAACCATGATCTCTCCCGTAGAGGTCGTACGGAGCATTAGGGTACGCATCAGTCCCTCCTGCTTGCGGAGGTCAAAGTAAGGATACTCCTCGGGACGGGCGGAGCAGTAGTCTCGGACGAAGAGGCGGATCTCATCCATGACTTCGGCTCCGAGGTAGCAGGTGTCGATGTTGAGGACCTTGTCAAACATCCCTGGGAGATGGTAGCCGAGGCCGGAGAGCTCATAGGGCTCTGGTGGTGTGGGGCGTGCGTTGAGTACGTCAAGCTCCTCTGGGAAGAGCCAGCGCTTGTGGCTGAAGGTGAACTCGAGCTTATTGCGATAGCGCTCAGTCTCCGCTGAGCCTAAGATGGGGAGGTATTCGCCTACCTCGATCTTGCCGATGCGCTGGAGGGCATCGCGGACGACCTGATCCTTGCTCTGTAGCTGGAGAGAGTAGGGGAGGTGCTGCCACTTGCAGCCCCCGCAGATGGTGAAGTGCGAGCAGATGGCTGGGGTGCGCTCAGGGGAGGGAGTGATGATACGTGCAATCTTCCCTTCCATAAAGCTGCTCTTCTTTCTTTGTGATCTGGATATCGCAGACATCGCCAGGAGCAGCGAAGGGAACAAAGAGTACCTTGCCGTCTATATGGGTGAGCGCCTTGCCTTCTCCCAGCAAGACCAGTGATCGTGATGCCTTCTAAAAGAGGGAGGTCTTTCTTCTTACGTGCCAATTGTCGTGTAAACCGTGAGTGATATGATAAGTACAAACACCAAGCCTCACGATACGGGGAGTCACAATGGAGCGTCCCTGCATAGTGAGGCTTGGTGTGTTGCTTAGTTGAGGTAAGAGAGGAGGACGGCCTTGAATTCGTCTGCGAGACGCTGGGCCTCCTCAGCTGTAGGAGCTTCGGTGTAGATGCGGATGATGGGCTCGGTATTGCTTCGGCGCACATGTACCCACTCTGTCGGGAGGTCAATCTTTACCCCGTCAATGAGGTTGATATCTCCCTTGTCGCTGTATTCCTTTGCTAAGCGCTCCAAGAGAGCACCTGCATCTACGTCCGAGGGGAGGTCTACTCGCTGCTTGCTCATCGCATAGTTGGGGTAGGTGGCTCGGAGTTCGCTGACCTTCTTGCCGCTCTTTGCGAGGAGGGTGAGGAAGAGAGCGATACCGACGAGAGCATCGCGTCCATAGTGGAGCTCGGGATAAATCACACCACCGTTCCCTTCTCCGCCAATGAGAGCACCTGTCTCCTTCATCTTCGTGACTACATTGACTTCGCCCACTGCCGCAGCCGTATAGCTGCCGCCATGACGCTCTGTGACGTCACGCAGAGCACGGGTTGAGCTGAGGTTGGAGACTGTATTTCCTCCTCCATTCAGCTGGAGTAGGTAGTCAGATACCGCGACCAGCGTATATTCTTCGCCGAAGAAAGCGCCACGCTCATCGATGATGGCTAAGCGGTCTACGTCGGGGTCTACAACGAAGCCTACATCGACCTTGCTGGATCCGATAGCAGCACAGATCTCTGTGAGGTGCTCAGGGAGTGGCTCGGGATTGTGAGCAAAGTGTCCCATAGGCTCAGCATTGAGAGCGGTGACGTGCTTGATTCCAAGAGCCTCGAAGAGCGCTGGTAGAGCAATGCCACCCTACAGAGTTGACGCTGTCGAAGGCGACGTGGAAGTCTGCCTGGCGGATAGCCTCGACATCAACTGATGGTAGAGCAAGTACAGCTTGGATATGCTCATCCAAATAGCTCTCCTCGCTCAGAATGCCTCCGATGCTGTCGACATCAGCGAAGTCAAAAGTCTTCGCTCTCGGCGATACGCAGGATCTCCTTCCCTTCGACATCGCTTAGGAATTCGCCACGGCTATTGAGCAGCTTGAGGGCATTCCACTGCTTGGGGTTGTGGCTTGCCGTGAGGATGATTCCCCCGTCAGCTTGCTTCCCTGTGACTGCCATCTCGGTAGTAGGTGTTGTTGCGAGCCCGATGTCAATGACATCACATCCCATCCCGAGGAGCGTCCCCGTGACGATGCGGTTAACCATAATGCCAGAGATGCGGGCATCTCTCCCCACGATAATCAGGGGGCGAGCCTTTCTTGTCTGCTGGCGGATGAAGGAGGCATAGGCAGCTGTAAACTGCGCCGTGCTAACTGGGTTGAGGCCATCGGTGACATGTCCACCGATAGTCCCTCGTATACCTGAGATGGACTTGATGAGTGTCATAAGGGTGAGGGAGAAGAAGGTTATTGCTGGGGCTTCGTATAGAAGGTGTAGACCGCCTTCTCTACGAAGAGGCTATTACCAGCGGTATAGTTTTGTGAGGGACCGAGGTCGAAGGGGATAATGAGCTGCACGATAGCTCCATCGCCGAGTAGTGACATGGGGAAGGCAACACCTTCGCAGATAAGGTCTTCATAGACGCCACTTTCGTTGAGAGAACTGTAGTGGATCTTCCCTTCGCTGGTCTCCCACGAGGCATATCGGAAGAAGAGAGGACGGACATTGGTCTCTGTGAGGTTGTCGAAGATTGCTCCCTTGGACTGAGATACATTGAAGAAGTAGCCCTTCAGCTGTACCGAGACTGTGGTCTTATTTGCTTCAGGGCGGGTCGTCCCCTTGTCAAGCACACGTATATAAAGCCCATTGGATAGACGATAGAAGACCTCGGGGTCAATGGTCGCGGGGAGCGTCTCGCTGTTGAGCTCCTTTACCGTGAATGACGACTCCTTGATCAGTCGGTCAATCGCTTGGCGCTGCTCTCTCTTGAGCTGGGAGAGAGGCTTAATGGAGCGATTCTTCTTGCAACTTCCCAGTGCCAACACGGGGATGAGAAGCAGTAGGAGCAGGGCGATGCGATGGGTGATAAGTCTATTCATTATTTCTGTCTATGCTTGCTGGACGGTGGTGATGAGCTTAGATGGCTTCTTGAGCTCTCAGTTTCCTTAGTTCACAAAGGTAGATATTTTTAGCCTCTTGGATAGAGCCTTGGTGCTCAGCTCCTGCGGCATTGAGGTGTCCTCCTCCTCCAAAGCCTGTGCTGGCGAGTTGATTGACGGGAAAGGTGCCCGTGGATCGGAAGGAGAGCTTGACTTGAGTCTTATCCTCTCGGATGAAGCAACAGCAGTCAATTCCCTCGATAGTCAAGGGGATATTTACCAGCCCCTCCGTATCACCCTTTGTTGCCCCGAAGCGCTGAAGTTCCTCTTGAGTAAGGATGATACAGGCCGCACGGAGTTCGGGATAGAGCTCGAGCTTCTGATCGAGGACGTAGCCCTGGAGACGAACTTGTATCTCGGGATTGTGATAGGTAAGGCGATCGATGATATGTAGGTAGTCTGCTCCACGAGCCAATAGGTCTGAAGTCGTGGTGAAGAGCTCTGGCGAGAGGTGACTATACATAAAGCGTCCCGTGTCGGTGATGATCCCAGTAAGCAGGAGGGTTGCAACCTCGGATGTGATATGCTGCTCCCAGCCTAGAGATAGGATAAGGGCATGGATTAGCTCACATGTTGCAGAGGCCTCAGGGATAGCTGAAGTTCAGAGTAAAAGTGGGGTCAGGGTCGAGGTGGTGGTCAATGAGGATGTGGGGAGCTTTGGACTGCTCTGTGGCCTCAATGAGTGGGGTATAGCGCAGGCGGCTTGGCTGGTTGTGGTCAAGATGGAAAGATGAGGTCAGCTGTAGAGATAGCTCTGATATATTCTTCCTCAGCGTCAGGATAGATCAGAAGCTCATCAAGGAGAGGAAGCCAGCTGAGGTAGTTCTCGATACGGTCAGGGCTGAGGACACGGATGGTAGCCTCTGGATGTGCTGTCTGAAGGACCTTTTGCCCAAGCTAAGGTACTTCCCAAAGCATCACCATCGGGAGCCGTGTGGGGGAGGATGATGATATTGCGATGGCTGAGTATGAGTTGGCGCAGCTGCTCTACGCGCTCTATAGACCAGTGGTATTTACCCATATTACTATGTACGAGGATTGTGGTAGCCCCATGCTATGAGTGTTCTTCGCTCATAGCATGGGGCTCTTCTATGAAATGTTGATAGGAAGTCCTTTCTACTATCTGTTGTTTAGGTAGTTTGCTACGTCATTAGCACGTACACTACGCGCGTTGCTCTGACGACGAGACTGGCTGGACGATCCCGAGTTGCTACTTGCTGGTGCGCTACCCTGGCCCTTGTAATATTGGAGAGCAGTGGGTAGGTAGGCTTCAATTGCCTTGATGCGGTTGGCATCACTGGGGTGAGTGCTCAGGAGTTCACTCTGCTGACCGCCACCCTTTGACTGAGCCATCTTCTGCCAGAAGTTCACTGCGTAGCGAGGGGATCATAGCCTGCGATAGCCATCAGTACAAGCCCCATCTTGTCGGCTTCATATTCCTGCTTACGACCGAAGGGGAGGAGTACGCCGACCTGAGCACCGAGACCATAGGCTTGGTTCAGGATCCCACTCAGCATCCCTGAGCGTGAGCCGACAGTAGCTCCGAGGAGCTGTCCGCCAGCTTGCATGAGCATCTGGTTGCTGATACGTTCGTTGGCGTGCTTAGCCAGTGCGTGGCTCAGCTCATGGCCCATGACAGCTGCGAGTTCATCGTCTGAATGGCTACCATTACCGACGAGGTTCAGAAGTCCCTGTATAGACGACGATCTTTCCGCCAGGCATACAGAAGGCATTGACCTGCTTGCTGTCGACTACATTGAATTCCCAGCTCAGTGTCGAGAGCATGGATTCGTAGCCATTCTGCTTGAGATAGATGTTAGTAGCAGCAGCCAGACGACGGCCTACCTGGGTGACCTTATTGTTGTAGGTGCTATTGTGGCTAAGCTGGGATTTGCTGATGAACTGGCGATACTGCGTCGCACTGGCGGCGAGGATCTCACCATCGGAGACGAGGTTGAGCTGGCGACGGCCCGTGATGGGTACCGTACCGCAGCTGTTGAAGATAAGGATGCCGATACCGAAGAGGGTAGTCAGGATCATGCTAAGCTTCTTCATATTCATAAGAGTTGAAGTCGTAATTAGGTGATACAATATAATATGGATCTACTTGACGAGGGGGATTGTCTTGTAGTAGTGTTGGAAAGCCCTTAGGTCGCTGGCTTCTTTTGAGGCCATACCTTCAGGGATGGAGTCTAAGTCTACGGGACGAAGACGATAGATCGCCTGTCCGTTGGGTGAGCGCTTCTCGACGAAGACATACTGATAGTGTGGCTGGGTCACCCAAGCTGCACCCTTGCTTTGTCGAATCAGCGTCAAGGATAGAAGCATCCCTCCACGAGTGGCTGGTGGGGTGATTTGGTTGCTGATGAAGTTCCCCATCGAGTAGATAACGAAGGTCTCTCCACGCAGTGTATCTTGTCTCCGGAGGCGCGTGCTCTCTTGCACGACGTGAGGGTGGCTACCGATGACGGCATCTACGCCTTGGTCGGCTAGCCATTGAGCTAGCTCTCGCTGGGCTCGGTTAGGGGACTTCTCATATTCGTTCCCCCAGTGAATCTGTACGATCTTGTACTCAGCACCAAGGCTATCTGCACGGCGTAGGTCTGCCGCGATGCGCTCTTTGCTTATCGTATCTATAACAGTTGGGTGGGGGATTGGAAGCCCATTGGTGCCATAGGTGTAGGCAAGGATAGCCAGCTTGATCCCACGTACTGATTGTATGAGGGGAGTGCGTGCTGGGCGCTCACTGAGGTTGCGATAGCTCCCTGTGGTGGCTATCCCAAGGCTGTCGAGTACATCGATGGTATGGGTGATACCATAGCCTCGGCGATCACAGCTGTGATTGTTGGATGTCGTGAGGACGTCAAAGCCTGCTTCGCGGAGGGCTACAGCGAGAGCTTCGGGGGAGGAGAACATGGGATAACCGCTGTAAGGCTTCCCTCCAAAGGTCGTCTCCAAGTTGCCTATCGCCAGGTCTGCTCGCTCAATGGCGGGGCGTACAAGAGCAAAGCTTTGGGAGAAGTCATAGCTACCATCCGCTTGGATAGCCGCACGTATCTGCGGCCCATGAGTCATAATGTCTCCAGCAAAGATAAGCTCGAGCGTATCGCCACGTAGGGTCGTACTATCGATGTGTGCAGATGCAGCCTGGCTCTGTGTGCTACTCTGCCCATGGCAGGATAGTGCGAGTAGGCAGGCTGAGAGCGCTGTAGTAGATACGAGTGAGCGACGTAGCCCCCTCAAGAAATGAAGGTGGAGCATATTTACTTGTATTCGGGACGATACTTCCCACTCTCCTTATCCTCGAGGATGCCGAGATAGCTAATGTAGCGGGAAGAAGCTATACGCCCAGCCTCGACGGCTTCGCGTACGGCGCATCCAGGCTCATGGGTGTGTGTACAGTTGCCAAAGCGGCAAGCAGTACTCTCCTCGAAGAGCTCTGGGAAGTAATGGGACACCTCAGCATCCTCCATCTCGAGCATACCGAAGCCCTTGATACCTGGAGTGTCGATGAGATAGCCTCCCTCGGAGTAGGGAAGTGGAACCATCTGTGAGAAGGTCGTGGTGTGCATCCCCTTGAAGTGGGCTAATGAGATAGATCCTGTACGTAGCTCTACGCCTGGGATCAGCTGATTGATGAGGGTACTCTTCCCCACACCAGAGTGTCCACTGAAGAGCGTGATCTTTCCCTTGAGGTGGTCAATGAGGGCTTCGACACCCTCTCCCGTCGTCGCTGAGACTCGGTGACAGGGATAGCCAATCCCTTCGTAGAGGGTGATGAGCTCCTCCATATAGTCGATAGCCTCTGGAGTATAGAGGTCTATCTTATTAAAGATGAGTTCCGTGGGGACTCGGTAGGCCTCTGCTGTTGCGAGGAAGCGGTCGATGAAGGTCGTACTGGTCTCAGGTGCTGCGATAGTGCAGACGAGGAAGGACGCATCGATGTTTGCAGCCAGGATGTGGGACTCCTTGGAGAGGTTTGCAGCCCGACGGATGATGTAGTTCTTACGGGGGAGGATATCCTTGATGTAGAGGGTCTCTTCCTCCGCTTGGCCTGAGGTCTGCTCTACGACGACGTGGTCTCCGACGACGATAGGGTTGGTCGAGCGGAAGCCACGTAGACGAAGGTTCCCCTTGGCTAGACACGGGCGCTCTACACCATCCTCCGTGAGGACGATGTAGTGGCTACCTGTATTCTTAATGACTAAGCCTGTCAATGCTTTGATAACGTGGATGGCGGTCTCGCGCGGAGCTTAGACCGTCATGATCTCCTTCTCCTTAGCTGCGAAGAGCTCGTCGATCTTCTTGATGAAGCGGTCGTGGAGCTTCTGTACTTCGCCTTCAGCGTCCTTAGCTACGTCCTCAGGAGTGTTGTCTGCTTTGATACTCTTCTTGATCGCATCATTGGTATCACGGCGAGCATTGCGTACGCTTACCTTGGCATTCTCTGCGTCAGCCTTGACCTGCTTGACGAGTTCGCGACGGCGGTCTTCGGTGAGCGGGGGGATGCCGAGGCGGATCAGCTCGCCATTGTTCTCTGGGTGATGCCGAGAGGGGAGTTGATGATAGCACGCTCGATGTCACGGATGATACCCTTTTCCCAAGGAGTGATGACAATGCTCTTAGCATCGGGTACGGTGACGGTGCCCTACCTGCGTCAGAGGGACGGGGCTACCATAGTACTCGACCATGATGCCGTCGAGGATCTTGACGTTGGCCTTACCGGCACGTACACGAGCGAGCGCCTCCTCGAGGTGCTCCACAGTCTTCTCCATCTGGCTGGCGGCTTGTGCTATCAGCCCTTTCAGTTCGCTCATAGAGTTTATTTAGTCGTTGTTGATAGGATTGTTGCTTGTTCTTAGAAGCCCACGTAGGTGCCGATAGGCTCGCCACTGAGGACTTTGAGGAGGTTGCCTGGAGTGTCCATGTCAAAGACGATGATGGGTAGATTGTTCTCCATGCACATGGTGGTAGCTGTGAGGTCCATGACCTTTAGCCCACGCTGGTAGATCTCATCATAGGTGATGCGATCGAACTTCGTAGCCGTAGGATCCTTCTCGGGGTCGGCGGTATAGATGCCGTCGACACGTGTCCCCTTGAGCATGACATCAGCCTCGAGCTCGATACCGCGGAGGGACGAACCTGTATCGGTCGTGAAGAAGGGATTCCCCGTTCCGCCCGAGAGGATGACGACTTCGCCTGCCTCAAGGGCATCGATGGCGCGACGCTTGGAGTAGAATTCGCCGATAGGCTCCATTCGGATTGCAGTGAGTACTCTGTTCTTCACACCACGAGAGGTGAGTGCTGAGCCGAGGGCTAAGCTATTGATGACGGTGGCCAGCATACCCATTTGGTCGCCTTGCACACGGTCGAAGCCTTGGGCGGCACCACTTAATCCGCGGAAGATGTTGCCACCACCGATGACGATGGCCACTTGTATGCCGCGCTTGACTGCCGCTTCGATGTCTTGTGCATAGTCAGCGAGGCGGTCGTTGTCGATGCCGTATTGCTTCGCTCCCATGAGCGATTCGCCACTGAGCTTGAGGAGTACTCGTCTGAAGTTATTCATTTCGTTCTCTTTGAATATAGCTACTACTATGGTGCAAAGAAACGACTTTTACACCTAATCTCCACGCAGGTGCGCTCTGCTCTGAGTTTAATGCTCAGCTTGCGCTGGGAGAGAGCCTTTGCAGAGGGAGATAAATGAACCAGTACTGGTCAGCGATTCAACCAGTACTGGTCACCCCTACCTACCAGTACTGGTCACGACGCGAAGTAGTACTGGTCACGATGCCGACCAGTACTGGTTCGTTTTCCTCTCCTTAGAGGCGGCCCTCCCACCCGCATAAGCAGGGGGAAGTTCGTATCTTTGTCCTCCATAAAATAATAAGTAGATAAGATATGTCTCGACTCAATAGCTGGATGAGCTACTTTGCGCTGGTGCTTCTCTCCCTCTCTTTCGCTGCTTGCTCGCAGAAAGAAGAGAAAGAGGAGACGCCCCCCGTACAGCTCCTCCTGATCCAAGCCCAAAGCCTCTCGCGCCTCGAGCTGGCTACGACACAGGTACGTATTGTCCTCAAGATCGATCCTCACCGCGACGGCTTCTTAGGATTCAAGAAGCTCTTCGGCTCGAAGGAGACTCGTGTGGAGCTCCTCAGCCAAGCCTCTGCCTACTGCGATCTCTCGCTACTCACGGAGAAAAGCATCGTACAGCAGGCCGATAGCACGGTAGACCTCTATCTACCGCCAATCGAGGTCAAGCGGGAGCTGGATAATCTGAACCACAACGTCCTGCAGGAGCCTACGGGCTTGCGTCGCCGCCTATCGACCAACGAACTTGATGAGATCATTCGCTCTCGCCAGACGATGATCGACGGGCTCGTTACCAAAGCTTTGGAGCAAGAGCGGGGCGCACTAATCCGCACGGCATCGGCTACGCTGACGAATAAAGCTGCAGCCGATCTTCCGTGACCTCCGCCTTACGGTGCGTGTCCACTTGGACGAAGCCGATGCCTCCCTCATTCAGTCCTCTAAGTCCGCAGCACAATGATAAAGCTCTCTTGGCGGATCCTTCGCCCGATCCTACTCCTTATTATATGTATAGCTGCGGGGCTCTTCATCTACCATAAGTTCTTCCGCAAGGCACCCCAGCCCGAGGTGACGACTGAGGAACTGCAGATGAAGGTCAGTCAGCGCCTGCGCCTCATCACCGAAGAGATCAGCTACCGGCAGGATGTCAATCTCTATGAAGCGGGGCAGCATGCTGTGGGCACCGCTGACCTCGTCGCCTACGTCAAGTATGACCTCGAGAAGCTCCACTTCACGACGGCAGGCGACACTGTCTACGTGAGCCTTCCTGCGCCCGAGCTGGAGTTGGGACGACGCCCAGGCGGAAATCACTCCGTGCGCTACTATCTGGATCGTGGTGGGCGCCTTGGAGAGGCCAGCGCTGACCGCGTAGCGATACGCCGCTTTGACGAACGCATCCTTCGTGATGCGGAGCTGGATATACGCACTAGCCCCCGCTACCTCCCCGCTGCACAGCAGCGTGCCGAGGAGCAGCTCCAGCGCTTCCTCTCAGCCTTAGCTCCCCAGCGCGTCATCCTTGTCGTCCCCGAGATCCGTATGCCCCAGGGCGATCTCCCCGCCTCTTCCTCCACTTCCCTTCCTCATGATCAGCGTCAATAACGTATCGGTATACTTTGGGGCTAAGCCCCTCTTCGAAGACCTCTCGTTCGTTATCTCCGCCAAGGAGCGTATCGCTCTGGTGGGGAAGAACGGGGCAGGGAAGTCCACCCTCCTCAAGCTCTTGGCTGGAATCGCTGAGCCTACTGAGGGCGTCATCAGCCGTCCCAAGGGAATAAGTATCGGCTACCTACCGCAGGTGATGAAGACGAGCGACGAGCGTACCGTCCTCGGCGAGTGCCAGCAGGTCTTCAGCCACATCACGGAGTTGGAGGCCGAAGTCGAGCGCCTCGCCGAAGAGATGGCGACGCGTACCGACTACGATAGCACGGATTATATGGAGCTTATCGAGCGTCACGCTCAGCGCTCCGATCAGCTCCTTATGCACAGCACAGGGAGCATCGAGGCTAATATCGAGAAGACGCTCCTTGGCTTAGGCTTCGAGCGCTCGGACTTCGATCGCCCCACGGCAGAATTCTCTGGTGGCTGGCGAATGCGTATTGAGCTGGCGAAGATCCTCCTGCAGCGTCCTGACGTCTTGCTCCTCGACGAGCCTACGAACCATCTGGATATCGAGTCCATCCGTTGGCTGGAGCGCTTCATTGCTTCGGGCTCAGCGGCTTTGGTGCTGATCTCGCACGACCGCGCCTTCATCGACGCTACGACGAATCGCACGCTGGAGATCGAGCTCGGGCGCTTGCACGACTACAAGACAAACTACAGCCATTACCTCGTCCTACGTGAGGAGCGCCTCGAGCAGCAGCGCCGCGCCTACGAGAATCAGCAGAAGGAGATCCAGGCTACCGAAGATTTCATCGAGCGCTTCCGCTACAAGGCGACTAAGGCTGTACAGGTACAGAGTCGTATCAAGCAGCTCTCGAAGATTGACCGTATCGAGGTGGAGGACATTGACCGTGCGGCGATGCACTTCTCCTTCCTCCCCGCGGTGACGTCGGGTGCTTACCCCGTGATCATCGATAGCCTCACGAAGCGCTACGGCGAGCACACCGTCTTCTCGGATGTGAATATGACCATCGAGCGCGGTGAGAAGGTCGCTTTCGTCGGGAAGAATGGCTCGGGGAAGTCCACCCTCATCAAGTGTATCATGGGAGAAGTCAGCGACTACACGGGCACGCTCAAGCTCGGGCACAACGTCGAGATCGGCTACTTCGCCCAGACGCAGAGCCAAGAGTTGGACGGGAACTACACCGTCTACGAGACTATCGACCGCGAAGCGCAGGGGGATATCCGCTTGCGCATCAATGACCTCCTCGGGGCCTTTATGTTCGGCGGTGAGGAGTCGGAGAAGAAGGTCTCCGTCCTCAGTGGGGGCGAGCGTGGTCGTGTAGCCCTTATCAAGCTCCTCCTTCGCCCCGCAAACCTCCTCATCCTCGACGAGCCGACGAACCACCTCGACATCCGCTCGAAGAACGTCCTGAAGGAAGCCATCCTTAACTTCACGGGCACGGTCATCATCGTCTCGCACGACCGCGAGTTCCTTGACGGCCTGGTGTCGCGTGTCTACGAGTTTCGCTCGGGGCATGTGACCGAGCACATCGGCGGTATCTACGATTGGCTGGAGAAGCGTGACCGTGAGGACGGCACATCGGTCAGCAACCCACGAGCCGCCGCACCCGTGCAGCGGGAGACGAAGGCTCCTGAGTCCACGACGGGAGCGCAGGACTACCAGCGCCAGAAGGAGGCGGCTAAGGAGCGTCGTGCCCTCGAGCGTGAGCTGAAGGCGCAGGAGGAGCGCAGCGAGGCCATCGATGCCGAGCTGAGTGCTCTGGAGGAGAAGCTCGCCGATCCCGCCCATGCCACGGACGCCAAGCTCTTCGAGCAGTACAGCCAGCTCAAGAAGGAGCAGGAGCAAGTCCTCGCCCGCTGGGAAGAGCTCAGTATGCAGCTCGAAGGCTAAGCCATTTCCCCGAAGAAAAATCCCCTCTTTCTGTACGGCGGAAGAGCTCCGTATATGCGGCGGGAAATTTCGGTATATAGGGAAATAAATTTTTGTATATGCAGAAATATTTTTCCGTATATACACAAATATATTTTCGCATATACGGAAATTTAGCCTCCTTTGCACCGCAGGAAATATCCCTTTGCAAGGTACTCTATATGAGTGTGTAATCGTGGGTGTTTCCTTGCCGATTAGAAGCCGCTTTTTTACCTCCATTTTTAAGGCGCTTTGAGTAGCGGTTTATCCCCAAACGCGGGCTGCGAAATGGATCCCTCGTGGCGAAGGTTTCTCTCCCCGCGCAGTGCCTCGCCCTTGGGAGCGTGCTGAGGTGCTTCTTTTCGCGCTCTTGCCGCACTCGGAGAGGGGACGAAGCTGCAGAAAATAGTACTTTTGCACCTGTATGGAATCAAATGTAAGAGAGGCGGAGAGCCTCTATACGAAAGAGATCTTAGAGTTCGCTGCAGTCGGCGTCCGCTATGCCGCACTCTTAGAGCAGGCTTCCGAGCGTGACGCTCTCGTTGAGCAACTGGTGGCGCTCCTGCCCCAGCTCTACTCGGTGACGCTGCACCTTCCCTCCTATTTCTACAGTCCCGAAGCCGATTATATCGAAGAATATATCACCGAAGGTGCCCTATGAGGCAGTGCGCAGCCGCGTCTCGTCGCTCCTCGGTGAGGATGACGCATACCTCTCGGCGCAGTCCGAAGAGATGACCTACAGCGACACGCCGATAGCTGCTTTCATCTCTGAAGGCCTCTCGGATGTCTATCAGCAAGTAGGCAACCTCCTCGGGATCCTACGCGACGAGAACGAAGAGGCGCTCCCCGTAGCTGTCGGGCGCTGCCGCCACTACTTCCACGAATATTGGGGGCAGGCACTCCTTGAGTCGCTCACAGCCCTTCATCGTATCTACACCTCCCAGTTACAGACACAGGATGACGACAAAGACGAGCCCGAAGAGTCCTTCGGGGAAGAAGACGGCGAAGAAGCCCTCTTCGACCTCCGCTTCTAAAAAGCGCACCGCTGTCGAGAAGGCAGCGCCCCAAGAGAAGGAGCGCCCTGTACGCCGCTCGAGCGCCAAGCCCTCGGCCTTCGCTCCGGTCTACTCTTATCCCCCTTCGATCACGGACGAGGAGTTGCAGTCGCTTGCCTTGGCACGCTGCCCCGCTCCCATCACCATCATAGAGACCCGCGAAGAGGCACGTCGTGTCGCGATGCGCCTGCGTCGTGCTGGCATCCTCGGTATCGACACCGAGACGCGCCCAAGCTTCACAGCTGGCGTTCGCTACGAGGTCTCCCTCCTTCAGATAGCTACCGAAGAGGAGTGCTTCCTCTTCCGCCTCAATAAGATGGGCTTGCCCAAGAGCCTCATCTCCTTGCTCGAAGATCCAGCGATCATCAAGGTCGGGCTTAGCCTGCGCGATGACATCACCGCCCTCTCGCGTCGTGAAGCCTTCACCCCAGGCTCCTTCGTCGAGCTCCAGAAGCTCTGCGGTGGCTACGGTATCCGTGAGCTCGGCCTGCAGAAGATCTATGCGATCCTCTTCGCTGAGCGTATGAGCAAGTCGCAGCGCATGAGCGACTGGGAGGCGAAGAAGCTTAGCCCAGCACAGGCGCACTATGCCGCCCTCGACGCTTGGGCATCCCTGCGGATCTACACGACCCTTATGGCGCTCCCGGCTCCATCACCTACTCAATTTGCCCTGATATAAATGAGCTATCCTACGCTACGCCTACATCCTCGCAAGGAGGAGTCCGTCCTGCGCTTCCACCCCTGGATCTTCTCGGGTGCCATCGCTTCCTTCTCCGCCCCTGTGGAAGATGGCGACTTAGTCTCCGTCGTTGATAGCAAGGGCCGTCCCTTAGGTACGGGGCACTTCGGTGGGGGAAGTATCGCAGTGCGCCTGCTGAGCTTCGACGCTGAGGAAGTCATTGACCGTGCCTTCTACAAGCGTCGCCTGGAGACTGCGCTTCGTCTGCGCCTCTCGTGCGACCTCGTTCGCCCCGTCGGCTCCAGCGATAGCCCCAATACGACCTACCGCCTCGTACACGGCGAAGGAGATAGTCTCCCAGGGCTCATCATCGATATCTATGACCGCACAGCCGTAGTCCAAGCGCACAGCCTCGGGATGCATCAGGTACGCCAGACCATCGCCGAAGTGCTGTGGGAGGTCTTTGCTGAGGCAGGCGATCCCGTCCTCCCTCTCGAGGGCATCTACTACAAGTCTGAGACGACGCTCCCCACTCGTGATATGCGCGAACTCGCTTCGGACGGCTTCCTCATCGGGCATACTGAGGCAGCGCCTATCTATGAGAATGGCGTGCGCTTCACTCCCGACTGGCTCAAGGGGCAGAAGACGGGCTTCTTCATCGACCAGCGGGACAATCGCGCTCTTGTAGCTCACTATGCTAAGGGGCGCACCGTCCTCAATGCCTTCTGCTACACGGGGGGCTTCTCGATCTACGCCCTCCACGCAGGAGCAAAGCGTGTTGATTCATTGGATAGCTCGGCCAAGGCGATGTACCTCACCGAGCAGCACGTGGCTCTGAACTTCGGTGCAGATTGCCCCCGCCACCACTCCGTCACGGAGGATGCCTTCGACTACTTAGAACGTATGCCCGAGGGTGAATATGACCTGATCATCCTCGATCCGCCTGCTTTCGCTAAGCATCGCAAGGTCCTGCGTAATGCCCTCATTGGCTATCGCAAGATCAATAGCATCGCCTTCAAGAAGGTCGCCCCAGGTGGGATCGTCTTTACCTTCAGCTGCTCACAGGCGGTATCAAAGGAAGAATTCCGCTTGGCGGTCTTCACCGCAGCGGCGGCATCCGGGCGTAAGGTGAGTATCCTACACCAGCTCACTCAGCCCGTTGACCACCCCATCAATATCTACCATCCCGAAGGCGAATACCTCAAAGGCCTCGTTCTCTACGTTGAATAGAAGAGCCTGAAGGTATATCCCCCTTCCCAAAGCTTCATCATCAATGAAAGTAAAGCACCTCATCGAGGAGAATTCTCTCCTTTGCCACTTCGTCGCAGAGATGCGCGATATAGAGATACAGAAGGATGCTATGCGCTTCCGTCGCAATGTCGAGCGCGTCGGCGAGATTATGGCCTATGAGCTGAGTAAGAAGCTCCACTATACGGAGCGTGATGTGCAGACGCCGCTCGGCGTAGCTCGCTGTGCTCAGATCTCTGACCAGATCGTCATCGGTACGATCCTGCGTGCAGGCCTTACGCTGCATCAGGGCTTCCTCAACTACTTTGATAAGGCTGAGAATGCCTTCATATCGGCTTACCGTAAGTATAAGGATCGCCTGAACTTCGATATCTTCATCGAGTACATCGCTTCGCCTTCTCTTGAGGGGAAGACGCTACTGCTCGTCGACCCGATGCTCGCTACGGGAAGCTCTATGGAGCTCGCCTATCGCGCACTCTTGACTAAGGGCACCCCCAAGGAGGTACACCTCGTCTCGATTATCTCCAGCCAGCAGGCTGTAGATACGCTCTGCGAGTCTTTCCCAGACGACAATGTGACGCTCTGGGTAGCTGCTATCGATCCTGTCCTCGATGACCACGCCTATATCGTCCCAGGCTTAGGGGACGCTGGAGACCTGGCCTATGGGGAGAAGCTCTAAGTCGCCCGATTACCTCCTTCGTTTTTGGCTACTGGCTCTGGCGGTGACGCTGGGGCTCCTTCTGCTCTACTTCCTGCCGGATAACATCTTCGGTTGGGAGCCAAACAAGGTAGATTTGCTCTCTGACCTACGTCGTGAGCAGGTAGACTCTCTTGCTAATAAGAGCGAAGATGCCGTAGCTCTTAGCCAGCAGGCTCGTAGCACGGATAAGAAGGTGCAGGAGCGTGAGCGTATCCATCGCGAGCTGGAAGCTCAAGCAAAGGCAGCTACACCCGACTCGGCGATGTCAGCTGAGAAGCTGGACTCGACCATCCATCCCACGAGTATCCTCGTCGATATGACCTCTGCTCACGATGGCCTGCAGCATTTCTTTGCGCAGCTCCGCCGTCGTAGTTCGCTGGGGCGTCCTGTACGTATCGCTGTCCTTGGAGACTCCTTTATCGAAGGAGATATCTTCACCAGTAGTATCCGTAGTCAGCTGCAAGCTCGCTATGGTGGCTCTGGGGTAGGCTGGCTTCCTTTGACTTCGGAGACAGCAGGCTTCCGTCGTACAGTTCGCCACGAGTTTAAGGGCTGGAAAGAATATAATCAGCTTCACTCCAAGGGGCGCTATCCGCTCCCGAGCCACTACTATACGGGCTCTGTCGGGGACTGGGTGCGCTACACCCTTCCTAAGGGAGCTCGTCCCTGCAATGAAGCGGTCATCTATTATAAGGCTCCATCAGGAGCTACCCTTGAGGTCTCTACGAACTCAGAGGAAGCGACGACCCTTGAGCTCCCAGCTACCGAGACACTTAGTGCTTGTCGCCTTGCCTCAGGCTCGATTAGCTCTGTGCGCTTCACCCTTGTGGGTGGGGCTTCTGGCTTCGTCTGCTACGGTGTTTCGCTGGATGGTACTTCGGGGGGTTAGCGTTGATAACTTCTCTATACGCGGGAACTCGGGCCTCATCTTAGCTTCGCTTGATGCTGAGCTTAATAAGGCTTTCATTGCAGAGCGTCCCTATGACCTCATTGTCCTGCAGTACGGCCTCAATACGATCTCTCCAAAGCAACTTGATTACTCGGGCTATACCAAGCAACTGGGTAAGGCTATTGATCACCTTCGTGCAACGACGGGGCGTGCTGACTATCTCTTGCTCGGCGTATCAGACCGTGGTGTCAAGGCCTCGGGGGGAGCAGTCATTACGATGCCTGCCGCTCTTGCTTTAGAGCGTGCACAGATCCGCCTCTCTGCCGATAAGGGGGTGGTCTTCTGGAGTACGCGTGAGGCTGTCGGTCGCCTTGGTGGTATCGGTAAGCTCGCCAGCAAGGGTTGGGCTGCCAAGGACTACACCCACCTCTCTCATCGTGGGGGTGACGAGCTCGCTCGCCAGTTCCTCGATGCCTTCTTCCTCGAAGAAAAGTACTATGATGCGATCAAGTAAGTGTGCAGTTCTCCTTCTGCTTGGAGGACTTGGCATGGTCGGCTCTCTGTCTGCCTCAGGACCTGTTCCAAAGAGCGAGCCGAACTTCTATGCTCCCACAGGGTACTTTACAAGTTTAGCTCAAGAGCTGCGTGTGGCTGCAAAGAATGGGAGCACCGTCTCCATTGTTCAGCTAGGGGATAGTCATATCCAAGCAGGGCATACGACGGCTCCACTGCGTGCCTCGCTGCAAGCTTCTTTCGGTGATGCAGGACGAGGCTGGATAGGTTGGTATGCGCTCTATGGCTCTAATTCTCCACGAGATTACCGAGTCACCTCGTCTGGATTTGGTTGGCAGCGCGAGCTCATTCTTAAGCCCGAAGGCACACGCCCTATGGGATTAGGGGGCTATGTGCTCTCTACGCGTCCTAGTAGCCGATTTACCATTGGGGTTACCTCTTCGGATCACCCTTTCCGACAGATGCACCTTGTGCGCACCGCTTCTTCACTCCCCTTGACAGCATTCCCTCTTGCCGAGCTCCGTACAGGACGCTTTTCTACGGGAGCCTACGTAGTAGATACGCTTTCTTGGCGCTCACCCTATACGAGTGTCACACTCACGGGGGCGGAGGAGAATGATGCGGATGAAGCTGTCTATGCGGGCTGTGTCCTTCTCTCCGGGAAGGGTGGTGTCCTTGTCCATGATATTGGTATTAATGGGGCTGCTTACCGGCACTATGCGCTCGCTGACTATGTCGAGCAGCTCTCTTTGCTGGAGCCTCAACTGCTCATCCTCTCAATGGGAACGAATGACTGCTACAGTACGCGCTTCCAGATGGCAGACTTCACCGAGAGCCTTGAGCAGATGCTTATGCTGGTTAAGGAAATCTTACCTAAGACAAAGATCCTACTGACAACCCCTCCCCCCCAGCTTCTTCCGCCAGGCCTCTACGCACTATGTCGTCACAGGACGCCGGCGTAAGCACCGCAAGAAGGTGACTACTATGACCTATCGATTCAATGAGAATGCAGCGCGTGTCTCAGAGGAGATCATGCGTCGTGCAGAGCTGCATGGCGTAGCTGCCTTCGACCTCTTCTCTGCTATGGGAGGGCAATCAGGTATTAATTCCTGGATCGCCGATGGCCTGATGGCTGGTGATCGTGTGCATTATAGCCGTGATGGCTATGAGCGTCAGGGGCGACTTATCACCTCAGCGCTGGAGCGTGCACTCTCTATTCGCTAACCCTTTTACGACGAATGACCTTCTTCGATACAATCGACTGGGGGAGACTCCCCGATGTACTGCGCTTTGACCGCGAGAGTCCGATGATCTTCTCCTCGGGACTCTTCCTCTTCTGTGCGCTCTTTTTCCTGCCGATCTATATGCTCCTTCGGAAGACGACGACGCTTCGCATTATCTACGTCGCTCTCTTCTCGCTTTTCTTCTACTACGAGAGTAGTGGGGAGTATGTCTTGATCCTCCTCTTTGCCGCCACGATGGACTACTTCATTGGGCGGGCTATGGGGCAGAGCGAAGATCCACGTCATCGCAAGCGCCTCTTGATCACGAGCGTTTGCGTGAACCTTGGGATGCTCTCATACTTCAAGTACTTCTATTTCCTTCTGGATCTGGGGCAGACATTGCTCGCAGCGATTGGTATCACGACACCTCCAGCAGTGCCATTGGAGGCTCGTGACTACTTCATCCCTGCGGGTATATCGTTCTATACCTTCCAGACGCTAAGCTACACGGTCGATATCTACCGAAAGGAGATTACCCCACTGCGTCGCTGGATTGATTACCTCTTTTATCTCTCCTTCTTCCCGCAGCTGGTCGCTGGACCTATCGTCCGTGCGAAGGACTTTATACCGCAGATCTATCGTCGCCCGCAGCTGCTGAAGGCTGAATATGGGGAAGCCCTTACACTCATCATCAGTGGCTTGATCAAGAAGGCGATTATCGGAGACTTCATCGGGGCTAACCTTGTAGACCTCATCTTTGCTGAGCCGACGCGCTTCACAGGGATAGAGAATCTCTTTGCGGTCTATGGGTATGCGATGCAGATCTACTGTGACTTCTCGGGATACTCAGATATGGCTATTGGGATCGCCTTGCTACTCGGCTTCCGCTTCAATATCAACTTTGATTCGCCCTACCAGTCGGGGAATATCACTGAGTTTTGGCGACGCTGGCATATCTCCCTCTCGAGTTGGTTGCGTGACTATCTGTATATCCCTCTTGGCGGAAATCGAAAGGGGCAGATCCGCACCTATATCAACCTCTTCCTCACGATGCTTCTTGGCGGACTATGGCATGGAGCGGCCCTGCGCTTTGTCCTTTGGGGGGCTATCCATGGGGTAGCTCTTGCTCTGCACAAGCTATATATGCAGATCTTTGGTTACTTCGGCTGGCGTCGTCGTGAGCCCCTTCGTTGGCAGCGCTTCGCAGGACAGATTATTACCTTCCATCTCGTCTGCTTTGCTTGGATCTTCTTCCGTGCGGACTCGATGGAGACAGCTTGTGCGGTGATTACTCAGATCAAGGATCACTTCACCCCTGAGGTCTTCCTGCAGTTTGTCGTGGGATACAAGAATGTCTTGCTGCTCTTGCTTCTCATAGGTTACCTCCTGCACTTCACCTCACATAAGCAAGAGCTCCGCTTCCGTGAGTGGATCACAGAGCTTTCTTTCCTCAAGCAAGTATTGCTCTTTATTGGGGTGATCTTCCTGCTCATTCAGATTAGAAGCGCAGACGCTCAGCCCTTCATCTACTTCAACTTCTAAAGGGGCTTAGTCCCTTGGTTCTATCATCTAGCTTGCCCTCATCGCTCAATTGCAGCGGTGGGGGCAAGCTACTTTTATGTGTTATCAATATTGCTTCATAGTACCCTCTATGGGAGAGAGTACACCTCATATACCTTGTGCCAAAAGGCAAAGTAGAAGATGTTTAGTTATTTTAAAGTAATTTTGCTCGCATACTATATGTATTCATCAAGGGGTAGCCTGGGTTTTATCTACACAGGCGCCTCTCTGAAACCATATCGACAGAAGGAATAGATCAGTGGATTATCTGCACCGCACACATAGTGCGCTATTAAGACAAGGCAAGCCCACACTACAGCGGGCTCTAATGAAAGAGATCAATTGGGAGGATCGGATTATCGGTATCCGTGGCTCCCGTGGGGTGGGGAAGACGACCTTCCTCCTTGACTATGCCCGTCGTCACTATGCGCCCGATAGCCCTGAGTGCCTCTACATCAACCTCAATCAGTTCAGCTTCACTACGATTCGCTTGGTCGACTTTGTCGGTGACTTTCATCCGACAAGGGGGTCGTAGGCTCTTACTCGATCAAGTCTTCAAGTATCCGAGCTGGATGGAAGAGTTCAAGGAATGCTACTATCGCTATCCTGAGCTACATATTGTCTTCACTGCCTCTGCCGTTATGAACCTCGAGGAGGAGGATCCTGAGTTGGCTTCGATCGCTTCGATCTATCATCTGGCAGGGCTTCTCTCTGCGTGAATTCATTCAGCTGGATAACGGGATTACCCTCCCTACACTGGAGCTGCAAGATATCATGGAGCATACGAGTGAGGTCGTAGGGAGATATCTTCTCCTCAGTTAATCCCGGGACTATGGATGGACCGTTACCTTGAGTATGGCTACTATCCCTTTCCACTTGGAGCCTCGCCTCTACTCGGAGAATCTACTGAAGACGCTGAATATGACGCTCGAGGTTGACCTCCTTTTCATTAAGCAACTCGAGCAGCGCCTACTGCACAAGCTTCGTAAGCTGATCTATATCCTAGCGCAGCGTCCTCCGCTGCAGATGCTCAATATCTCTCAGCTGGCTCTCGAGATCGAGACCTCGAGAAGTACGATCGTGAACTACCTGCGCTATCTCTCCGATGCACGTGTCGCACGACCGATCTACCGAGCAGAAGATACTGAGATGGGTAAGCCTGCTATCGTCTATCTGGGTAATCCGAACCTCTATCACGTCTTGGGTCAAGAGGCTTGCGATCGCTCAGAACTCCTGCGTACCTTTGTCTTCAATCAGTTGAGCAAGGGGACACCAGGCGCGCATCTCTTCACGCTCCTCACTGGCTCTCTTTGAGGTCGACGGGCACTATCCCCTCCAGATCGAGGAGGAGCTCGCAGGACGCTACCGCAGTGACCGCTATTACGTGCTTGAGCGTGGTGATCTCTCCAGAGAGAAGACAATCCCCGTTTGGCTCTTTGGCTTCCTCTACTAATCATCTTAGAATATCCCAACTATAAATACAGACAACAATGAAACTATTCAAGAATCTTCTCCTCGGCACAGGCCTTGCCCTTGCTGCTGGTACGACTCTCTCCGCTCAGGAGCTGGGTCAGCTCCACTATCGTGCTGAAGCTGGCCTTGCGATCTCGCGTATCTCAGCTCTCGGCGTCCACCACAATGGTGATACGGGTAAGTATCTCTCCAGCTTCCGTGCTGGGGGGAGCCTCGTGATGCCCTTCGACAATACGATCTTCTCTTTCACCCCAGGACTCTATGTCGTGGGTCGTGGTGAGAAGCAGGGGACTATCCTCGATGATGGTCTGAATCAGAAGAAGCTTTATACCATCCAGACCTATGCACTGCAGCTCCCTCTGGATCTCTCCTTCCGCCTGGCGACGATCGCAGAGAAGCACCGCATCTTCCTCAACGCTGGTCCTTATTTTGCTTACGGTCTCTCGGCTAAGCTCTCCGGAGAGAATATCGATAAGGATCTCTATAAGGAGAATGCTTTCAAGCGCTTTGAGTTTGGTGTAGGTGCTAACCTTATGTATCAGTACAACCGAGTTTATCTTCGTGGCGGTATCGATGCAAGCCTTACGGGTATTACGAAGAAGAGCCTGGGTGCACCTTACTACGTCAGCCTTAAGACTCCTCGCTATATCACTAGCTACATCACCCTCGGGTACGAGTTTTAAGACTCGCTGGAGATAACAAAACTAAGCGACACGCCCCATGAGCAGCTCTGCTCATGGGGCGTGTCATTTTATCTAGTAGGGAAATGTAGGCGTACTACTTATGCTCAGCGATACGCTTCTTGATGGCATCAATGAGGCTCTGCAGATCCATGCCACTACGCTCGCTCATCATGCCGACTGTTGCCTTGGGGATCATGATGCGTGCCAAGGGGGAGGAGAGCATCTTGAAGGCTGGGTTGATCTCGGCAAGAGCACCCTTCAGCCACGGATGGTGCTCGAGGAGGTCCTTGAGGCGTGTAGAGGCTGTGATCTCTGCATCTGCAGCATGACCGGAGCATCCACAGCTTTCTGCCTTCTCTTCGGTATCTGGTGCTACCTCGGGGGCAGCTGGAGCATGGCTACTCCCCTTCATACAAGAGCAGGATACATATTCACTCTCTTCCCCTGCTGAAGGTGCAGGAGTAGCTGGTGCTGCCTCCTCGGGCTTTGCTTTCACCATGCTTTGGAGGCAGCCTTGTTGCTCTTGTCCCATGAGAGGAGGGTACGTGAGCCTTCGAGACTGCGGATGCGTGTGCAGTCCTGCATCATCTCGAGGACACCACGGAAGCGCCCTTCTTCATCTCGTACGGCGACGTAGTAGATATAGATGAAGAGTCCAGGCTTGTTGATCCAGAAGTCCACTTCATTCTGCTCTCCACGGCGGAACTTCTCGATGATCTCTTCGACAAGGTGTACGCTGGTACGTGGGTGGCAGTTCTTGACGTCTCGACCAATGACGTTCTTACTACGAGGGAAGACGCGGTGATCGGTGTCAGTGTAGAAGCGGACGATCTCGTTCTCATCCACATAGGAGAAGTCTACGGGCATATGCTTGTAGACAAGGTTGATCTGCTCAAGGGTCATCTGACCCGTGGCGACTTCGAGAAGTGCACCTGGGGTGCTCCCCCCGCCGAAGCCATATTTACCGAGCAGGCTGGCGAGTTCGTTGGCAAAGCCTGCAGCAGCTGTAGCGGGTACGGTCTCCTTCGGAGTATCTGCCTTAGGAGCTTCTTTGCCGACGTGTATCCAAGCGAAAGCCAATCTCACGGTCGCCTGACTTCATCTCCTCGAACTCGGCTGGGCGGATCATCGCCAGCGAAGTGGGGTAGAGTACTGTCTCTTCCTTCTGCATCAGGTCGAGTACGTCAGCTACGACTGTGGGCTGCATAGCGATGAACTCATCGTCCTTATCTCTCCTCGAGGAGACGGCGGGCATCGCGGATCTCATCGCGGATGAAGTCGTCGAGGAGCCACATCGTCGTGGTGGGGCGGTCGAAGCCCTTGCGCTCAAGGATCGAGTAGAGCTGATTCTGCTTGCGCGAGAGGTGAAGGCGGAACTTATGTAGCTCATCATAGAGCTCGAGCCACTGGTTCTTGATGACTGGATACTGAGCAAGCTCTTCGACCTGCTTCAGTAGACGACGCATCTCATCGTTCTCACGCAGATAGCACATGATGGGATGGTCATCGGGGCAGATCGGGACGGCTGCGGTCGAGTACATCTTGGAAGAGCTCCATCATCTGCTGGATATCTTCCTTGCGACATTCGTCTTCGTCGAAGGTCTTCAGCTCCTGCTCTGCCAAGGCGATCTCATAGGGGCGCAGTGTCTTGACGCGCTCACGGAGTATGGCTCGCGCTTCGTCGAGCGTGAGCTTGCCATCGAGATATCGCTCCTTGGTGTCGAGTACGATCTGGAGCTTCTCCATATCGATCTCCGGGCAGATTATTGCGCATATTCTCCATACGGGGAGGGGTGCTTAGAGGTTGATGAGGTAGACGAAGAATTCGCTGTCGACGAGGGCTTCGATGCCGATGAAGGCTTCACCGCCGAAGTGCAGCAGGGTGCCTGGGCTTAGCGTATGCTCTTCGCTATTGTTGAGGGTTGCCTTGACTTGGCCCTTAACGACGCTGAAGAAGATATCCTGCCCCTGGTGATCGTGTGGTGCGATCTTCTTGCCTTGAGGGAAGGTTGACGTGTACGACCATGAGCTTGTCATTGTTGATGACTTGGCCAAACTCCTTGATTTCCGTTCCGATCATAATGCTACTATGTGGTGATACGTGTGATGATCTATCGGGCAGGATGAAGGGTAATCATCATTTTTACCCTGCTTCCATGGAGAAAGTATCCTGCTTTATCTTTGCATTCGCAAAGAAAACAAATATATCTGGCTTTTCGTTCATTCCTCGACAATTCGTTTGCACTTGACTGCCCCAGATGCAGCAAGGGCTACTCCATATACTGATGATATGGGGTAGCCCTTGGCGTATATGAGTCGGGTAGGCTATGCCTTAGAAGCTGTAGGCAAGACCGAGACCGAGTACTTCACGGAACTGGACCTTGGCACCGCGCTGGTTGCCAGCTGCGTCGACCGTCTTGATATCGTCGTCGTAGACGAGGTTCGTGGTCAGCGTCGTGGTGAGGAACTTATTGATCTTGAAAGCGATCATCATATCCCAGTTCACGTCGATGTTACCGAAGTTCTCGTTATAAGGCGTGAAGAGCGTGAGCTTCGTGACGAGGTTGATGTTCTCAGCGAGCTTACGCTTGTAGTTAGCTACTGCAAGAGCACCGACTTCTGCGAGCGTCTTCTTACCAGGCTTGACCCCGAAGGCACCCGCTGCAGAGAGGCGGTTGTCAAGAACGAAGGTCATCTTCCCCGTGATGGGAGAGAGCAGGAGGGAGAAGTCTTCGTTGGGCTTGTAGTCAGCACCGAGAGCGAGTGTCAGATAGCCAGGGGCGAGGAGGGTAGAGATGTACTTATCCTTGTTCCCTGGGATGTTGGGGTTCGTGTCAGAGTCGTACCCACGAGCGAACTGCGTGAGGAAGTCTCCGAGAGCAGAGATGCTCCAGTGCTTGGAGATGTTGCGACCGACCTTGGTGCTGAAGTTCAGCTTATCAACGCTCTTGAGCCACTTATTGGAGGTCGTGAAGGTCTTACCGAAGTCTGTGATCAGGGCATTGTCCCAGCTCCAGTCTCCCTTCTTGTAGTTAGCCGAAGCATTGAGGTAGAGGTTCCAAGCTACGGAGTTCTCACCACCTGCAGCCCAGTTGGTGAGTGACGTCTGAGCAAGGTTAAGGCCCGATACACCAGAGAACTTCCAAGCTGGTGCTGGAGCTGGTACTTCGGGGGCTTCAGTGGGGATAGAGTCCGTCTGTGCTGCTACCTGCCCCACGGAGAGGGCGAGGAGCGAAAAGGCGATAAAGAGTTTCTTCATTGTCTATATTTATATAATATGCTTGTGTGGAATTACCTTAGTCTAAAGGCCTGTAAAATTACACATTTTTATATAAAGTGTGCTTGTGATCCAGAAAAGGTGCGGATCTACCCTGTCAAAATCTATGGAAACATTGGAGCTATATTGAGGTCGTATCTGTCAGTACTAGGCAGATCCTTCGGTAAGATTACCCTGTGATAAGGATAAGGGGCTCTTGTTACACCCCATTTGATACCACTCTTGCTGTATGCTACTCTACTCCGTATGGCGGTTCTCAGATGGTGCTATAGAAGCCTATTCGTAAGTGACTACTGGCCTGTATACGAACGACTATTGGGTTTAGGGGCAAACGACTACTCGCTTCGTATGCAAGCAACTATTGGTTCGTACATAAAACTACGTATTGGTCTGAGGGAGAATGACTCGTGCTGTATCCTTGTGTCCCCTCTCACTTCCCTCCACGCTCTCTGGGAAATGCTTTATATCCCTTCGAGATATCAGGGAAGAAGCGAGGGATTGATCACAGTTTCCTTGGCACCGTGTATTTGCTTTCTCCTCCGAATGAAGCTCTTTCCTACCTATTGGGACGAGGAAGCTCACCTTAGTCTCTTGTTCCCGATGTACCGAAAATTAGGAGCTTCATATCACTACTACAAGCGTCCGATTACTCCGCTATTATACAGCTGGTTAACTGTGGTGAAAAGTGTCTGTGCGTTGGGGCCGTTTTTGAACCAGTACTGGTCGCTGGGTTGACCAGTACTGCTCCGTTCTTCGACCAGTACTGGTAACATATATCGACCAGTACTGGTCAGCTCAGTGACCAGTACTGGTTGCCTTCCCCTCCTCAATCGGAAGGATTATCTTGCCTCAAGAGACTGTGCTACACTTTCAGTACCTTTACAGGAAGAGTGCCCCACACAAGCACCCTAATATCACCACCATGAGCACAATGAATCCTCATGTCATCACTCCCCTTATAAGGGGTAGTGTAGCCCTGCTCCTCTTGGGGTTAAGTGCACTACTCAGTTCACTCCAAGCTCAGACGCCTACGGATAGCCTCCGCTCGGATGGGGGCTGGGAAGCTTTTATTGAGAGCCAGCTACAGGTGGGCTTGCTTACCGAAGACGAGGCGCACGAAGCGGCAGCTCTCTATGACGAGCTAAGGCGAGCCCCGCTGGACATTAATTCCGTCCGAGAGGAGGAGCTACGTCGACTCCCGATGCTCTCGGACTATCAGATCTATCAGTTCGTCCGCTATCGCACCGATCATCAGGCTTTTCATGAACTCTCAGAGCTGAAGCTGGTACCAGGCTGGAGCCTCTCGCTCATCGCCCTGCTACGCCCCGTCATGGTCTGTCGCCCCATAGCCGAGGAGCGCCCCTTGCTGGGAAATACGTTAGAAGCCACCCACGAGGCTCGTATCTTTTATGGTAAGCGTAGTAGCACCGACTTTGCTTCGAAGAAGCCACTTCTCGGCTCGGAGGATGCATTACGGCTAAGCTATAGCTATGCTACGCCCCATAGCCTGAGTCTCTTTCATCGCGGGGGAGAAGGACTATGGCGAGCCTTGGCGACGGGGGGCGCACCGAGGACTCGATGCGTATAGTCTGCATGCCCAGCTGGAGCATCGCGCTCTGACCCTTGTCTTGGGGTGACTACCGCGTGGCTCGTGGTAGTGGGTTGATCCTCTCGCAAGGAGCTTTCCTACTGAGCTTCCTCTCACTGACCCCACGCCAGGGTACGGGTGTGCGTCCTGTGCGGAGTATGACTGAGAGCGACTTCTCACGTGGGGTAGCTGGTATGCTTCGCGTGGGAAGCTACCGCTTGGGACTCTTCGCCTCTCATCGTCGTGTAGATGCGCACCGATCTGATGAGGGCTTTCTTACTGCGCTCTCGGAGACGGGACTACATACGACAGAGGCTGGCTTGGGCGGCACGTCGGCAAGCCTTGACCCGTCTCCATGGGGGCTGGATTGAATATCGTGTACCCGATCTTGAGCTGTCACTGCAGGGGATGTATCAAGATTGGCAAAGGAGATCGACTAAGACACCCACCAGGGAGTCAAGGTGATGCGACGCTGGAAGGGCTTGCAGAGCTATGCTGCCTGGAGCTTCTCCTACCGCTATCAGACGCTCCGAGGTCACCTGCGCCTTAGTGGTGAGGCGGCTTATACCTCTCGCTCAGCGTGGGCCTTCATCCAGCACCTCTCTTATCTCCAAGGACGCTGGGCGGATTTTCGGCTCTCCCTTTGGCATATCGGGGCGCATTACTGGACCTATTATGGGCGGGCGGGCACGCATGCGCTCCGTCCGCATAGTGAGGATGGTGGCCGCCTACAACTCCAGCTTACCCCCTTTGATCGTTTAGGACCAACCCTTCTTTATCTTGATGGCTATCGAGCTCACTCGCAGAAGGCGAGGGAGGATGTGACGCATTCTTCCGTGAGCTATGGCCTGATGACCACTCTCCAGATAGAGCGTGAGGCAAGTCTGAGGCTACACTATCGGGGGCGAAAGGATAGTCATCGCTTCAAGCTCGAGGGGGCGTATGATCTCGGTGCTTGGCAACCTCGCCTTGCCCTCCTCTATGCCCGTGGAGCCGCGTCTTCGGGCTGGGCTGTGCAGGGGTGCTTGCGATGGATTCCCACTGAGCGATTCCAGCTGGATCTTTTAGCAGATGCCTTCGATGCTCCCAGCTGGGATAGCCGACTCTATACGCTGACGCCGATGCTACGAGGGTGAGTATGGTGCGACTCTACTATATGGTAAGGGGGCTGTGCTCGGAGGGCGGGTGCGCTATCGTCTGAGTTCGCATTGGCAGATCGAGGGGCGTGTGCAGCATGAGCATCAGCAGCGTGATGTGCGCCCGACGAAGACACTCTTTCGCCCTCTCCCTGCGCTATCGTGGGTGGTAAAGAGGCGCTGTAGATACGCACCTCTTTGGACGGTTTGATTTGGCGAATAGGGCGATTATCTCTACCTTTGCGGGGCAAAAGTACATAGTACTCAGCCGAGTAAGATGAGAGTTTTCTCTCACTGGTCCTATAGCTCAGTCGGTTAGAGCACCTGACTCATAATCAGGGAGTCCTTGGTTCAAGCCCAAGTGGGACCACCACTATCATTAGGAAGTAACATGGGGCAAGTGATCAATGATCACTTACCCCATGTTGCTTGTATTTACCTCTCTTGTATGTAGGCTACTGCAAGTCCTCGTGCTTTCCTCTTCCGTGCGTGCGTTACGTCTGATATAATAATGCTAACTTTGTGGCTTCTTAATAAGCAAACCGTAGAGTTAAGTAACATCCGTCAATGAGAGAAATAGTACTCAAGGGGCTTACCTTCGTGCCCTATATTGATGCCAAGACCATAGGCCAGGCAGTCAAGAAGCTCGGGGAACGCCTGCAAAGCTGACTTTAAAGATCGTGACCCGCTCTTTGTCTGCATCATGAATGGCTCATTCATGTTTGCCTCCGAGCTCATGTACGCTATCGACGAAGACTTCGAGGTTGCCTTTGCTCGCTATAGCAGCTACCAGGGGACCAAGAGTACCTTTTGAGCTCAAGGAAGTGATGCCTGTGACGCAGTCCCTCGAGGGGCGTGTCGTCGTCATCGTCGAGGACCTCATCGACACGGGCTTCACTATGTACAATCTACAGAAGCACTTCTATAGCCTGGGCGCTAAGGAAGTCCACATCGCTGCGATGCTCTCAAAGCCTGAGGCCTTGCAGTGTGACGTCCACACCGACTACGTAGCTATGGAGATCGAGAATAAGTTTATCCTCGGTCATGGCCTTGACTACGATGACTACGGCCGCATGTTCAGAGATATTTATCAACTAAAAGACTAATCATACTTTAGAGACAACGATGCTTAATTTAGTGATCTTCGGAGCACCAGGCTCTGGCAAGGGAACACAGAGTGAAGTCCTTATCGAACAGTTCGGGTTCGATCATATTTCCACCGGCGACCTCCTGCGCGCAGAGATCAAGCAGGGTAGTGAGCTGGGGAAGTCTGCCAAGAGCTATATCGACGCCGGTCAGCTTGTCCCCGACAGCCTGATCATCGGCATGATCGAGAAGGTACTCCAGGAGCGCCAGCCCAAGAAGGGGCTTATCCTCGACGGGTTCCCCCCGCACTGTAGCTCAGGCCGAAGCGCTGGATGCGCTCTACGCCAAGCACGGGACTGCTGTACATGCTGTCCTGGATCTTCAGGTCGCCGAAGACGAACTCATCCAGCGCCTGCTGAAGCGCGGTGAAGAGAGCGGCCGTAGCGATGACAACCTCGAGACCATTCAGAAGCGCCTCGGTGTCTATCACGCTCAGACGGCTCTATCGCTGAGCACTACGCTAAGAAGGGAGTGCACCACGCCATCGAAGGTAGCGGCGCTATCGCTGATATCACGGCACGCATCGCTAAGGTCGTCAACGCCCTGAACTAAGGACAAGACCACCAGCATGTAGCCCAGCCTCATTGGTTGGAGGACAAGGCATAGTGCCTGGAGCGTGGCGCTTCTCACCCACGGGTGAATCGGCTGACCAGACTTCAGACACGTGCCTTTCCTTATTTTTGTACCACATTAATCCTAGAAGACGAGAGCCACTATGGCAGAATCAAACTTTGTAGACTACGTCAAGATCTACTGTCGCTCAGGTAAGGGCGGCCGAGGCTCTACGCACTTCCGTAGAGAGAAGTACATCCCCAAGGGCGGCCCTGACGGCGGGGATGGCGGTCGTGGTGGTGACATCTATATCCGCGCCAATGAGAACTACTGGACCCTCCTCCACCTGCGCTATCAGCGCCACGTCATCGCGACAAGCGGGGGCGGTGGTGGTAGAAACCGCTCCACGGGCTGTGATGGTGAGGACCAGATCATCGAGGTACCCCGTAGGTACCGCTGTCTATGATGCCCTCACGGGGGAATTCATCATGGACCTCAACCGCCACGGGCAGCAGGAGCTTCTCGTCAAGGGCGGTCGTGGCGGTAAGGGGAATACCTTCTTCAAGACACCTACCAACCAAGCTCCACGCTATGCCCAGCCAGGTGAGCCTGCTCAGGAGCGTACCGTCATCCTCCAGCTCAAGATGCTCGCCGATGTCGGTCTTGTTGGTCTTCCCTAATGCAGGGAAGTCCACGCTCCTCTCTGTCATCACTGCTGCTAAGCCGAAGATCGCGAACTATCCCTTCACGACGCTGGAGCCTAACCTCGGTATGGTGCGCTATCGTGATGACCGCTCCTTCGTCATGGCGGATATCCCTGGTATCATCGAGGGTGCTGCAGAAGGGCGTGGCTTAGGCTTGCGCTTCCTTCGTCACATTGAGCGCAACGCTCTGCTCCTCTTCATGATCCCAGCCGATACGGAGAATATCGCCGCCGAGTATCGTCTCCTCCTCAGTGAGCTGGTCAAGTACAATGCTGAGCTCACGGAGAAGCGTAAGGTCCTCTGCATCACCAAGTGCGACTTGATCGATGAGGAGATCCAGGGCTGGATCGTTGATGAGCTGCACAAGGAGCTATCCACAGAGCTACCCATCTGCTTCATCTCCGCTGCTGCTCACCAAGGACTCACCGAGCTGAAGGACCTCCTGTGGCAGGAGCTTAATCGTGAGACGAAGCACCGCACCGAGTCTATCATCCAGCAGTCTATCGACGTCACGAGCCTCACCTTCGATGATGATGATGACCTCCCCAGCTTTGATGAAGAAGACGAAGACTTCGAAGAAGAGTGGGATGACGAAGAGGGCGACCTCGAGTTCGATTGGGACGATGTCGAGATCGAAGCTGAGGATGCTACCGAGGAATAGCTAGCCATTCGTGATAACTATCATAGGTCAATAGGGGCGTCTCTGGGGTGCATTCCCAGAGGCGCCCTCTTGCATTTTCGGATATTTATACTACTTTTGCACTGGGTAAGTCCTATACGACCAGCTCCCTTTGACTCCCCCAGGGCTTGATCGCAGCAAGGGTATTAGGTTGTAGCGGTGCGATATAGATCGCTTACCCACCTGCCTCTTTAGCTCAGTTGGCCAGAGCACGTGATTTGTAATCTCGGGGTCGTTGGTTCGAATCCGACAAGAGGCTCAAAGAAAGAAAAGGGGATGTGCCAATTGACACATCCCCTTTTCTATGTCCATTTGTATGGAGCTTCATTCTCACAGCTACCTGCTCAGGTAGGAGATAAGAGCCTTCCCTTTCCTTTGAGATGATGATATCTCTATCTGCATAGAATTAATCCGCCTATGACAAGCAAACATTACTTACTATTATTAAGTGGCTGCCTACTCCTCAGTGCAAGAGCTGAGGCGTCGGTAGACAAGCTCCTTCCTCGTCCCCAGCACCTGGAGATGCACGCAGGGAAGTGCAATACGAGCCGTCTTAAGCCCGAGGGGCTGTATCTACAGGACGAGCTGAAGGAAATACTCCAGCGGAACGGCTGCACCATCGATTCGCGTAGCCCCATCGTGGTGCGCACCTCGATCGTGCCCTCGCTTCCCAAGGTTCATTTCAATAAGGAGGAAGCCTATCGCCTTCGCATCGGAGTGGATGGTATCTATGTAGATGCACTTGAGCGTATCGGCTTGTATCGAGGCTTGCAGACCTTAGAGCAGCTCCTCATCTCGGCAGAGAAGAAGGGCGAGCTGGAGGCGTGCGATATCATCGACTGGCCTTCCTTCCGCATGCGAGGCCTTATGCACGATCTCGGCCGTGCCTTTCATCCCTATGGAAGAGCTGAAGAAGCAGGTACGTCTCTTGGCACAATACAAGGTCAATACGCTGCACCTGCACCTCACTGAGCATCAAGCGTGGCGACTGCAGAGCAAGCGCTACCCTCAGCTGACGGAGGCACGCCACACGACGCGTATGCCTGGCAAGTTCTACACCCTCTCGGAGCTACAGGATCTGGCACGCCTGTGCAAGGAGCTACGTATCACGCTCATCCCCGAGATCGATATGCCGGGTCACAGCTCCGCTTTCTCGCGAGCCATGGGCTTCGATATGCAGACGCCCGAGGGTAAGCGCGTAGTCAAGGAGCTCCTCACGGAGCTGGCCGAGAGCCTTGATGTACCTTACATTCACTTGGGTACGGATGAGACGGACTTCACGGATAAGCTCTTCGTCCCCGAGATGGTCGAGCACGTCCGTTCGCTTGGTAAGAAGGCTATCGCGTGGAATCCCGGCTGGCCCTTCAAGAGTAAGGAAGTCGATATCCTCCACCTATGGAGCTCAAAGGGATGCATCGTGTACGGCACGCCCGCCATCGATAGTCGTTACCATTACCTCAATCACTACGACCTCTTCGCCGATATCCAGATGCTCTACAGCAGCAAGATCCTCGGCGTCACGGCGAGCAATACGAACGTGATGGGGGCGATACTCGCCGTATGGAATGACCGCTATGTGGAGTCTCCTCGCACTATCATGCAGGAGAATGCCGTCTACCCCAATATGCTTGCTTTGGCCGAGCGCGCTTGGCTTGGAGGCGGTGCGGGATACTTCAACGCTCCGACCGCAGCGCTTTCTCCCGAAGCAAGCTCCGAGACGCGAGAGGCGTTTGTGGACTTCGAGCGCAGACTCCTGTGGCATAAGGATCGCATCTTCGCCGGCGAGCCCTTCCCCTATGTGGCGCAGAGCCATGCCCAGTGGTATGTCAGCCCCGTCTATCCCAACGGTGGCGACCTTTGCAGCCTCGTACCTACCCGAAGAGCAGTACCTCAAGCAGATGAAGGCGCACCAGTATGCTCCGCCTGCCGAGGTGGGTGGAGAAGCCTACCCCTACCAGCGCACCAGCGGAGGTTCGGGTGTCTATCTCCGTCACACGTGGGGAGACATTTGCTACGGCCTCGTCCCCAACGCATCAGAGAACAGCACCGTCTACGCTACGGCTTGGGTGCACAGCGATGCCGCCACGACGGCAGGCCTGATCTTCGAGACGCAGAATTATAGCCGTTCGGAGGCGGACGTAGCTCCCCAGCAAGGCACGTGGGACTATAAGGGCAGCCGTCTGTGGGTCAATGGAGAAGCTATCGCGCCTCCCCGCTGGCAGAATGCTGTCGGGCAGCGCAACATTGATCTTCCCCTTGCCAACGAGAACGCAGCTTCGCGCCCACCCCTGCAGATCCAGCTGCAGAAGGGCTGGAATCAAATTCTGATTAAGCTACCAATTGGGCGCTTCACGCTCTCCGAGATTCGGCTGAATAAGTGGATGTTCGCCGCAGCGATCACCACGCCCGACGGTAGCAAGGCTTTGCCGAACCTACAGTACGCCAAGCCCAGCCTCAAGTAGGCGCTTCGGCTTCGGCTCATTTAGCACAAGAGGGTGCAAGGGAAGGATACTTCCTTTGCACCCTCTTTTCTTTTGATAATCAAGGGGATGAGATCTCCGTATATACGGCCGGAAACTTCCGTATATGCGCAGGGGAAATTTTCGTATATACGAAAATAAATTTCCGCATATGCGAAAAAATATTTCTGCATATACGGAAATTTATCGCCGTGCGCACAGCGTTTTTTCGCCTTGCTTTCGGAGGAAGAGGGGCGGGGGATTGAGCGCCTTAGCGAGGGGACGAAAAGTGAGAGAAGAGCCTTCCCCCTCTTCCCTTCCAGCGAGGCTACACGGGGAGCGTCCAGTGCGCGCGTAGGATGGGCAGCGCTTCGGAGAGCTCTTGCATCGAGTCGAAGACGAGGTGTGCGCCTTCGTCAGCAAGAGCGCTGTCGGGAAGCAAGCCCGTATTCACCGCGATGGTGAAGATGCCCGCAGCGACGGCAGCCCGCACACCCATGGGGGCGTTCTCCACGACGAAGGCCTCGGCAGCGCTTACTCCAGCCTTCTCCAAGCCCATCAGGTAGGGCTCGGGGTCAGGGCTTGCCACGGCGCACGTCCTTGCCTCGTGACCATAAGATCTTCGGAGAAGATCTTGGGGAAGGCTTCATCCAGCCGCCCTAAGAGCGAGGCTTGCGAAGAGCCTGTGACGACGAGGCGCTCCACGTCGGAGAGTTGGGCGAGTACCAGCTCGACACCAGGGAGTGTCTTGCCCGAATTGTACTCGTTGAAGAGCTGCGTCTTGCGCTCATACAGCCACTTCGTCTCCTCAGGGGAGGCGTCGCGGCCGAGAGTACGCTGGTAGAGTAGCTTGATCGTGTAGCTACCCGTCTGCCCTTCGAACCAATAGACATCCTCTTCGTTCATCTGCAGGCCTACCTCGTGAGCGGCTTGCACCCACGAACGGCAGTGCGCGGGCATCGAATCGAAGAGCACGCCATCCATGTCGAAGAGTGCAGCGGAGAGCGTAGGGAAGGGCGCGCTGAGGCCTTGCTCGGCGCGGTAGGTGCGGAGTGCCTTGAGGACTCCTTCGGTGCGTGCAGCCTTATTCTCTGTCACGTACTTCACCTCCTTCCTGAGCTGGTCTGGTCTTATGCCCTAAGAGCTTATCGACGACGAGGGCTATGGCGCCATCGCCGGTAACATTACATGCGGTGCCGAAGCTATCCATTGTGATATAAAGTGAGATCATCAGCGCCTGCTCCTCGACCGTAAAGCCTAAGATGGACTGGAGGATGGCCAGCGCCGCCATGATCGCGCCGCCAGGCACGCCAGGAGCTGCTACCATCGTCACGCCAAGCAGGAGGATGAAGTGTGTGAACATACCTAAGTCATACGTCCCGCCACGCATCAGGATAAGAGCAAGAGCGCAGGAGACGATCTTCAGCGTACTGCCCGAGAGGTGGATCGTCGCGCAGAGAGGTATGGTGAAGGAAGCCACCCCGTCGCTGACGCCATTCTTCTTCGCTTGGGCAAGTGTCACGGGGATCGTCGCTGCCGACGAAGCCGTACCCAGGGCCGTGAAGTAAGCGGGAAGCATATTGATGAGCAGACGGATCGGATTCTTCCCCTGCACCAGCCCCTGCGATAGTGAACTGTAGGAGCAGCAGGAAGATGTGGAGCACGAAGATCACCCCGATGATCTTGATGAAGACCACGAGCACGCCGACGACCTTGCCACTGCTCGCCATCTCCATGAATATCCCGAGGATATAGAGTGGGAGGAGCGGGAATGATGACCTTCTCGATGACGCCCGAGATGATATCCTTGACGTCGATGATCACGTTCTTGAGCGCCGTAGACTCCAGATGTGCCACGCCAAGGCCAAGGACGAACGCCAAGATAAGTGCCGTCATGACGCCCATCACGGGAGGCATTGCGATGGTGAAGTAGGGCGTAAGAGCTTCGGGACCCGCTTGTAGCTGGTCTACTTGCCCCGCATCGATGAGCTGCGGGAAGATGGCATTCCCCGTGAAGTAAGCCAGATAGCCCGAGAAGACTGTAGAGCCATAAGCGATAGCTACGGTCAGCAGGAGCATCTTCCCCGCGCTATGGCCGATGCCCCCGATAGCTTCGGCTACGAGAGCGACGATGATAAGCGGGATGGCGAAGTCGAGGAACTGCGAGAAGATCGCATTGAAGGTCAGGAAGAGTCGCGTCACCCCATCAGGCACGATGAGCCCGAGGCCGATACCCAGGGCGATCGCTATGATGATGCGGGGGAGCAAACTGAGGCGTAGAGCTTTCATTCGCTGAAAAGAGATAAGGGTTAGTGTAGTTAGTTAGCTTATAGTGAAAGACCCTACTAAGATAAGCGATAAAGCAATACGACTGGCATACATCCTCTCGTAGGGGAGGGGGTACGCCAGTCGTCTTGTCTTAGGAGGTCATGATCACTCCGTGTGTAGTGTTACTGTCTATTCTGTCGCTTGCGCTCGGTCTCATCAAGGATGATCTTACGCATACGCATCGAGACGGGCGTCACCTCGACATATTCGTCGGGGCGGATATACTCCAGCGCGTCCTCAAGGCTGAAGACTACGGGAGGAGCCAATGATACCTTATCATCGCTACCCGAAGCACGCATATTCGTCAGCTTCTTGCTCTTGCAGACATTGACGGCGAGGTCACCTTCCTTCGTGTGCTCACCGACGACCTGACCAGCGTAGACTTCTTCCTGTGGAGCGATGAAGAAGCGACCACGGCTCTGGAGGTTGTTGAGGGCATAGGCGTAGGCCGTCCCCGTCTCGAGAGCAATGATCGAGCCGTTGTTACGACGCTCGATGTCGCCCTTCCATGGCTGATACTCGAGGAAGCGGTGGGCAAGGACGGCTTCACCAGCCGAAGCGGTGAGGACGTAGTTGTTGAGCCCGATGATACCTCGTGAGGGGATGTGGAATTCGAGGAACGTACGGTCACCCTTCGTCTCCATCATCGTCATCTCACCCTTTGCGGCGCGTGACGACGTCGATGATCTTGCTCGCAGATTCCTCGGGGAGGTTCACCGTGAGAAGCTCTACAGGGCTCGTGGGGGACGCCGTCGATCTCGTGGATGATGACCTGAGGCTGACCGACCTGTAGCTCGTAGCCTTCGCGACGCATGGTCTCGATGAGGACAGAGAGGTGGAGGACACCACGGCCGTAGACGATCCAGCTATCTGCGGTCTCCGCAGGCTCGATGCGTAGGGCAAGGTTCTTATCCAGCTCCTTCATCAGGCGGTCGTGGATGTGGCGGGAGGTGACGAACTTCCCTTCGCGCCCATAGAAGGGCGAGTTGTTGATGGTGAAGAGCATACTCATCGTAGGCTCATCGACAGCAATGGTCTCGAGCGCTTCGGGCGTAGCTACGTCCGTGAGCGTCTCACCGATCTCAAAGCCTTCGATACCGACCAGCGCACAGATGTCGCCCGAGGAGACGCTATCTACCTTCGTTCGGCCAAGACCTTCGAAGATGTTGACCTCCTTGATACGCATCTTTGCGATCGAGCCGTCACGCTTGCAGAGAGCTACTTCCTGCCCTTCTCTGAAGGTACCACGGTGTACTCGACCTACGGCGATACGGCCGACATAGGAAGAGTAGTCCAGCGAGGTGATAAGCATCTGTGCTGGGCCTTCGATCTGCGTAGGAGCGGGGATTTGCTCGAGGATGGTATCCAGTAGGGTGGTGATATCTTCGGTAGGACTGCTTGTAGTCCTTGCTCATCCAGCCCTGCTTAGCCGAGCCATAGATGGTCTCGAAGTCAAGCTGCTCTTCGCTGGCATTGAGGCTAAACATCAGGTCGAAGACCATATCCTGTACCTCTTCGGGGCGGCAGTTTAGGCTTGTCGACCTTGTTGATGACTACGATGGGCTTCAGTCCCATCTCGATGGCCTTCTGCAGTACGAAGCGCGTCTGAGGCATAGGGCCTTCGAAGGCATCGACCAGAAGCAGACAGCCGTCAGCGAGGTTGAGCACGCGCTCGACTTCGCCACCGAAGTCGGCGTGGCCTGGGGTGTCGATGATGTTGATCTTGACGTCCTTATAGCGGATGCTGACATTCTTGGAGAGGATGGTGATCCCACGCTCGCGCTCGAGGTCATTGTTATCGAGGTACGTATCTACTTCGGCAGCCTTATCATCTCTGAAGAGCTTACCGGCTAAAAGCATCTTATCTACCAGCGTCGTCTTACCATGGTCGACGTGAGCGATAATCGCTATGTTGCGAATGTCTTGCATCTGTTTCTTATAAGTTCATCTATTACGGGCACAAAGGTAGTCAATAATGCGCACTTATGGGGGGATTTTCGCTTCTCGGCGCATAGTTTTTTACGGGTGAAGCACCCATCTCTTCTCACGAAAGACCATGCTTCCTCTCCTGGTAAATCGGCTATAGACATTGCTCAGGAAAGTGACCTCGTGCTGTGGTTAGGAGGTGATAGTATTGAGGGGGCTTTGCGACCAGTACTGCTCGGCGAATGGACCAGTACTGGTCACATATATGAACCAGTACTGCTTCGCGCTTCAACCAGTACTGGTCACTTCGCTGACCAGTACTACTTTGATTTTCCTTTCCGAAAGGAGGCAACTAACACGCACTACAATAGGCGGATAAAATGGTATAAGGCTGACTCCCCGAAATCGGGAGTCAGCCTTATATCTTGATGTAGGAGATGAAGGTCTGTCTCTATAGGAGGGGGGCAAAGAGGCGCATGAAAGATTCTGCAAAGCGGACCATTCGCCCACGCTGCTCCCACTCCTCGTAGGTTAGGAGGTGGCAGGAGGTCTTGTCTTGGTCGAAGAGCGTATGCAGGTGCTTAGCTGTCCCCGAGTCGTAGATGATCCCCGAGATCTCGAAGTTGTGCTCCAGGCTACGGAAGTCCATGTTGGCTGAGCCGATAGTCGCTATCTGATCGTCAACGAGAAGGAGCTTGGAGTGGAGGAAGCCGTCGGTGTATTGGTAGATCTTTACCCCTGCTTCGAGGAGCTGTGTGAGGTAAGAGTTAGCAGCGAAGGTCGTCAGGCGCGAGTCCGTCTTGAGAGGGAGCATCAGCTCGACCTTTACACCCGCAAGAGCTGCCGTGATAAGAGCATTGTTGAGATTTTCTGTCGGGAGGAAGTAGGGCGTCTGGATGCAGATGCTATGGCTGGCTCGCGAGATCATATAGATGATCGCTTGCTCGATGGTGCGCCAGTGGCTAATTGGGCCACCCTGGACGAACTGTACCGAAGGAGAATACTCGTTCGGCTCAGTCGCAGGATCAAAGTAGCGGTCTACGTTGATGACCTTGCGTGAGACGGCGTACCAGTCGATGAGGAAGGAGCTTTGGAGACCAGCTACGGCTACCCCCGTGATGCGGAAGTGCGTATCACGCCAGCGACCGAGTTCAGAGCCCGTGAGGTAGCGCTGGGCGAAGTTCATCCCGCCGACATAGCCGATGGAGCCGTCGATGACGACGATCTTGCGGTGATTACGATAGTTCACCGTGGTAGAGAGGAGTGGGAAGGCCACACGCATGAAGGCGTAGACCTGGATCCCCGCACGTCGCAGGCGCTTCCAGTAGGAGGAGGGGACGTTGTATGAGCCGAGGTGGTCGTAGATGATGCGGATGGTGACACCTTCTTCGGCCTTGCGAAGGAGGATGTCCGTCAGGCGGTCGAGTACGTTGTCTGCCCCGAAGATATAGGCTTGCAGATGGATGTATTCCTCGGCTTGCTCCAGGTCGGCGAAGAGAGCTTCGTACATGTCCGCTCCCCAGGCATAGATATCGAGGGACTGGAGCTGGAGGAGGGGGCTGTCGGAGTTGCGTTCGACGAGCTCGATGAGTCGCTGGTGTTCTTCTGTGGCTTGCCGCTTCTTCAGCAGATGCTTAGGGAGGGAGAGTCGCTGCGGCTTGAGCATGAGTCTCCGGTAGAAGCGGCGGTTGATGCTATTCAGACGCTTCTGGTCTTGGCCGAAGACGATATATACCATGATCCCAAAGACGGGGATGAGCCCGACGATGAGGATCCATGCAGAGGCCTTGAGCGGATTGCGGTTCTCACTGAGTACCGTCCCGATGACCCCTAATACCGTCAGTATGTAGGCAATGATAAGCCAAGAGGAGAGCTCCATAGCGAGGTGTGGAGTTAGTTGGTGACGAGGAGCTTATCCTGTCGAGAGAGTCGCTGTACGCGGTAGCTACGTAGAGGGCTTCGTGCTGGGCCTGAGAGTGGGCGACCCGTCCCAGAGAGCAGGTCGAAGTGGCTCTCGCACTTGGGACAGCGTAGCTCAAGCCCCGAGAGCTGGAGTTGAGTCCATGGTGCTGGCTCGACGGGGACAGGCCAAGTCAAAGGCGTAGAAATCTTCGCGATCTATCGCATGGACGATGGCCAGACCTGCGAGACCCTGCACGCATCGATGCGATGGTCGAGTGTGGGATGAGGGCTATTCCCCAGGGAGAGTAGCGTGCGATACTGCGAGAGTTGCAGTGGTACCTCATAGTATACCGAAGTCTTGGGGAGTGGTGTCTCGGTGGTGGAGGTACAGGAAAAAGAGTAGCCCCACACAGAACGATAGCAGGTACTTGCTCATATCGGTGGGGCTACGAGGGAACTAGTAGTTATAAGGGATCATGGTGAGCATCTCCGCGAGCTTCTCTACCCCGTCATTGAGCTTGCTCCCAATCATCTTGCGCATAAAGAAATTGAGGTCAGCACGGAGGGTGAGGCGTAGACGCGTATCCCCTGGAGCAGGCTCGAGGAGCTGGATCCAGAGGGTCAGGTCGATGGGAGACTGCTCGGTCGCCAGCTTGATCGTACCCTCGGGCTCTCGCTCGATGATACGGAGTACGAGACGCCCAGCCCCAGGGACGACGAAGGCGCAGCTATCACTATCGATAGGCTCGATGGTGATCTTCTCACGTGCTTCTTCGGGGAGGCGGTCTTGGATATTAGCCAGGCCACTCAGATCTGAGAGACGCTGGTATACTCGGATACGAGGTGCGGCGATAGCCTTGATAGAACTTACGTAGTCGGACATGAATTAGTCGGATGATGAGATAATGGAGTGGGGCTTACTTCTTGCCAGTCCAAGCGGCAGGATCCTTACGCCACTCCTTGAGGAGGGCTTCGTCGTCAGCCGAGATGTAGCCCGTAGCGAGTGCTTGGCGGATGACCGCGTCATAGCAACTGAGAGTTACGAGGCGGACGTCAGCCTCAGCGAAGGCCTGCTCTGCCTGAGGGAAGCCATGCGTGTAGACTGCGACCATACCGAGGACAGAGCATCCTGCACGACGAATAGCATCCACAGCCTTTAGGCTGCTACCACCAGTGGAGATGAGGTCTTCTACGACGAGTACACGGCTTCCTGCGGGTAGTTCGCCTTCGATCTGATTACCCATACCGTGGTCCTTAGCTACGGGGCGGATGTAGACGAAGGGTAGACCCAGCAGGTCGGCGACGAGAGCACCCTGAGCGATAGCCCCAGTAGCAACCCCAGCGACGACGTCGGGAGCATCAAACTCACGGCGGATAGCTTCGGCAAGCTCCGTCTTGATCAGCGTGCGTACCTCAGGGTAGGAGAGGGTGACACGGTTGTCACAGTAGATGGGAGACTTCCAGCCAGAGGCCCAGGTGAAGGGAGAGTCGGGCTGAAGCTTTACAGCCTTTACCTGAAGGAGAGCTTCGGCGATACGTTCTTGGGTGGTGATAGCGCTCATGGGGATTGTTCTTTTATAGGAGTGAGTTAGATCTGTAGGAGGAAGGAGTCGGCATCGGCCCAGACGGGGAATTTCTGCCGAAGGTCTTGAAGGGGGGCGTAGTCGAGTGTCGTTGTGATGACAGCCTCTGCTCCTTCTTCAGCCTCGACAAGAGCCTTGCCACGTGGGTCAATGATGACAGAGTCGCCCGAATAGACGAGGCGGTTAGGATCTTCGCCTACACGGTTGACGCCGATGACATAGCTGAGATTCTCCATAGCACGGGCACGAAGGAGGGTACGGAAGACCTCACGGCGTGGGCGTGGCCAGTTGGCTACAGCGATGATGAGGTCATATTCGTTCGACACATTGCGGCACCACACGGGGAAGCGCAGGTCGTAGCAGATGATGGGGAGGATGTGCCAGCCCTTGAATGTAAAGATGGAGCGGCTGGTAGCAGAGCTGACGAACTCCTTCTCTCCTCCAGGGGCGAAAGAGATGACGCTTTGCCTGGAGCTGTACCTTCCCATCGGGCTCAATGAGGAAGAAGAGGTTGTATATAGCTCCCTTGACCTCGCCTAGATAGCTCCCTGCGAGAGCGACATTGTACTCGTGAGAGAGTCGGAGGAGGGTCTGGTAGACTTCGCCTTGCTCTCGGTCTGCAAGCTTCGCTGCTTCGCTTGAGAAGCCCGTGGTAATCGTCTCGGGGAAGACGATGAGATCGCTCGTCGCGGCATGATCTCGGATAAGGCTTTCGATGAGCTGGAGATTAGCCGAGACATCATTCCAGTGGATGCTGCACTGTACTGCGCTGACTCGTAGGGGGGCGGGGAAGCTACTTGCCATAAGACTTAGGGAGTGAATTGCTCGGGATACTTTGCTTGGGACTTATCGTATCGACTACGTATCGTCGCCAGATCTTGCTCTATATCACCAGTGGGATAGAAGACCTCGAAGATACCGAGCTCCTTCTTGCCGTAGTCAATGACGGCGAGCTCGATGGGAAGGCCTGCTGCAACGGCGATATGGTAGAAGCCACTCTTCCACTTCTCTCCTCGAGAGCGTGTACCCTCGGGGGTGATGGCGAGGTGAATCTGTCCCTTCTGTCGGAGCTGCTCTTGCAGGCGCTCCACGGTCTGGGTACGCTCCTTGCGATTGACGGGAATACCTCCTAAGGCTCGGAAGATAGGGCCTAAGGGGAAGAAGAACCAGTCGCTTTTCATCAGGAAGCCTGAGCGGAAGCCAGCGGCCCAAGAATAGAGAAGCCCGAGGGGAAAGTCGTAGTTGCTGGTATGTGGAGCGACACAGATGATGCTCCCTTCAGGCTGCTTGCCAGGGTGGGGGATAACCTTCCATCCAAAGAGACGAAGCAAGCTCTGAGCTATTTTCTTACGCAATTGTATAGGGATACTATGGGATGAAGTCGAGCGCTATAGACCTTCGACGAAGTCGTCCAGGCGCTCTGAGAAGCTCGTGAGATTCGTGATGATGTAGTGACGAAGGTCTCTGTAGTAAGCCTTCACGAGCTGAGGGTTATGCTTGCCACTGGGATGCGTGACGCGGCGGAGACTGTCGTCGGTGAAGACCATGATATCGTCCATCAGGTCTTCGATTTCAGCCTGCATCGCTTCGCTCCCAGAGACGGCACGGATGATAAGAGCCTCGTCGAAAGAGGCGCATGACCTCTGCGATGATCTCTTTCTTCAGGGTTCTTTGACTTGCCATAATGGTAGAGTATGTGAGGAGAGACACTCCTCATATAGGGCAAAGATATGGATTATGGGCTTAGCTTACCCCTTCTCCTGCTCGCTCTTCTCCGTGAGCTTAGGATTGAAGGTCGGCAGCTGAATATGCAGGACCACAGCAAGCACTCTGAAGATGAATACCGAGATGGCGGATATGAACTGCACCCACTCAATGGGGTAGGCTTGAGTAGCGCCCCATGAGGACATAGATGATTGAGCCAAGGACGCAGGCCGAGGCATAGAAATCTGTGCGGAAGATCAGGGGCGTTTCGTTGATCAGTACGTCGCGCAGAAGCCCTCCGAAAGAGCCGGTGACCGTCCCCATGATGACTGCAACCCACCAAGGGAAGCCCTGCGGCATAGGACTTCGCGACACCTACGACTACGAAGAGCCCGAGTCCGATGGCGTCAAAGACGAAGAGGGAGTGATTGAGGGCGGACGACTTGGCGTCGGAAGATAATCGTGAAGATAAGTCCGAGAGCCGTGATGATCAGATAGGATGGCTGGACGAGCCAGAACGGCTTGATGTCTAAGAGAATGTCACGAATCGTACCACCTCCGACAGCAGTCACGAAGCCCACAACGTAGGCTCCGAACCAGTCTAGCCCCTTCCCCGCTGCGAGACGGATACCACTGATGGCAAAGGCTAGTGTACCGAGATAATCACACCAATTGACAAAGTCATTGACATCAACAAGATGAGCGAACTTCATAGCCCGTGACCTCCTTGCTTATTAGTAGGACTCTGCATCAGAGGGGAAGCTACGCTCCTTGACAGCGGTGATATAAGCCTCAGCTGCCTGCTTGATTTCCTCTCCGAGTGAGGCAAAGCGGCGAAGGAACTTCGGGGCAAAGCGGTCTTCCATACCGAGCATATCCTGTGAGACGAGGACTTGTCCATCGACACCGCTACCAGCTCCGATGCCGATGATGGGGATCTGCAGGGCCTGGGCTACACGTGCAGCGACAGAGGCGGGTACCTTCTCGAGTACCACAGCGCAGCAGCCTGCACGCTCCAGCCCGAGTGCTTCCTCGAAGAGCTTATCTGCGGCAGTACCTTCTTTACCCTGAAGTCCATAGCCTCCGAGCTGATGTACAGATTGAGGCGTGAGGCCAAGGTGGCCAACGACGGGAATACCTGCCGCCGTGAACTGACTGATTGTGCTGAATAGGTGCGTACCTCCCTCGAGCTTGACTGCATCTGCACCCGTCTCCTTCATAATACGGATAGCCGAAGCGAGGGCGGCCTCGGGGCTGATTTGGTAGCTCCCGAAGGGCATGTCTACGACGACAAAGGCGCGCTGGACTCCACGGACTACACAGGCACCGTGGTAGATCATCTGATCGAGAGTAATAGGTAGGGTCGTGGTATGGCCTGCCATCACATTGGCGGCAGAGTCTCCGACGAGGAGGATATCTATACCAGCAGCGTCGAGGAGACGTGCCATCGTATAGTCGTATGCTGTGAGCATCGAGATTGGCTCACCCTGAGCCTTCATAGCTGCCAGACGGAGGGTCGTCACCTTCTTCGTCTCGGCCTGGTGTTGAGACACTTCTTTATAGATTATAAATTGAGGGGTAAGCCACCACCCTAATCCCTAGCGACAGGGATAGGGTGGTGGCCTCTGTGATTATACTTCTGTGGATATTGAGAGTCCGAGAGTAGCACTATGTACTACTCCCATTCGATGGTGCTGGGTGGCTTGGAGGAGATGTCGTAGACGACACGGTTTCACTCCACGTACCTTGTTGATGATCTCATTGGAGACCTTAGCGAGGAACTCATAGGGGAGGTGTGCCCAGTCTGCGCTCATCGCATCCGTGCTGGTCACAGCGCGTAGTGCGATGGTGTACTCATAGGTACGCTCATCACCCATGACACCGACAGAGCGGATGGGGAGGAGGATCGCACCAGCCTGCCATACATTGTCGTACAGCCCCCACTCGCGCATCATCGACATATAGATGTCGTCAGCATTCTGGAGGATCTCGATCTTCTCAGCCGTGATCTCGCCGAGGATACGGATACCTAAGCCGGGGCCAGGGAAGGGCTGGCGCTTGATGAGGTGAGGCTGCATCCCCATCTCAAGACCTACGCGACGCACCTCATCCTTGAAGAGGAGGCGAAGAGGCTCTACAAGACGGAGCTTCATCCGCTCGGGGAGCCCACCGACATTGTGATGGCTCTTGATGACCGTACCCGTGATGCTGAGGGATTCGATGACGTCAGGATAAATGGTCCCCTGGCCAAGCCACTTGATATCCTTGAGCTTGTGAGCTTCTTCATCGAAGACCTCGATGAAGCCACGACCGATGATCTTACGCTTCTCTTCGGGATCAGTGACACCTTGGAGAGCTGAGAGGAACTTATCTCGTGCGTTGACGCCGATGACATTGAGCCCCTAAGTGCTCATAGTCACGTAGGACATTCTCGTATTCGTTCTTGCGCAGGAGGCCATGGTCGACGAAGATACACGTGAGGTTCTTGCCGATCGCCTTGTGGAGGAGGACTGCCGTCACAGAGGAGTCGACACCGCCCGAGAGGGCCAAGATGACCTTGTCATCACCCAGCTGAGCACGAAGCTCAGCCACGGTGCTCTCGACGAAGGAGGCTGGAGACCAGTTACCACGGATGCCTGTTACCTTGAGGAAGTTATCAAGGATCTTGAGACCTTCTTCAGAGTGGAATGCTTCGGGATGGAATTGGACCCCCCACGTACGCTCGCCATCGATACGGAAGGCTGCTGCCTCTACGTCCTCAGTGCTGGCGATGATACGGAAGCCCTTAGGGAGCGTGGTGATGGTGTCACCGTGGGACATCCAGACGATACCACCAGGGGTGATGCCCTCAAGGAGCTTGTCATTCTCGTGGCGTAGTGTGAGGTGCGCACGACCATACTCACGGCTATCGCAGGGCTCTACCTTACCACCAGCTTGGTGAACGAGGCTCTGTGCTCCATAGCAAATACCGAGTATGGGGAGACGCCCACGCAGGGCGGATAGGTCGGTGCGGAAGGCTGCTTCGTCGTAGACCGAGTAGGGACTTCCTGAGAGGATGATCCCTGCGATGCCCGTAAGATCTTCGGGTACCTTATTGTAGGGTACGATCTCGCAATAGGTGTTCAGTTCGCGGAGTCTACGGCCGATGAGCTGTGTTGTCTGCGAGCCAAAGTCGAGGATGAGTATCTTCTCCTGCATAGTTACTGATGGCTTTCTTATTTATAAGTGGTAAGACCAATTCAAGACAAAGATACGAATTGTGGGAGACTCTGCTGATAGCACTCGTATACTCGTTGTTTTATCTTATGAGACCATTGCACAAGGCCGTCTCTTCACAGCTTGCACTTTTCTCCTTCGAACTTCTTAGCCTAAAGACTCCGATTTTCAAGGAAAGGAGGTGCGAGTAATGAAGAGGTGGCCTTGTGCAATGGTCTCAATAGGTAGTATATGGATGTGTGAAGTAGAGCTATATAGGATGGCGAAGAATGCTATATAGCTTTGTACTGATTACTATATAGCTTTGTACTGATTACTATATAGCTTTACACTGATTACTATATAGCTTTGTACTGATTACTATATAGCTTTGTGAAGTGATGACCTATATTAGGTTGTTGCTCTGCGTATGGATAAAAGTTGTAGACGAGTGGCAAATAAGTTTGGGCTACGTACGTGGCTCTAATATCTACGTGCGTAGATATTTGGATTTACGTGCCTGGTCTTTAAGACTACGTGCATAGATAGGGGAAAACCACTACGTGAAGGTGCTTTTCCCTTCACGAGAACGATGCTTTTCCCTCCGCTTGATAAGAGGAATACTCGCGATAAGGCGAAGGGCTTGCCTGATCTCTTCGGAGAGGTGTGTCGGGGAGCTGGGTGCGCGATGCCTTAGCACTCTAAATAGAGGACAGGACTCGCGGCAACAATCTACTTATAGAAAAGAGACATTCCCATAGGATGCCGAAGTCGGAATCCTATGGGAATGTCTTGTGGTAAGGGGAAGCTTCTAAGACGGCTGCCTATCGAGTCGATAGCTACCATCAGCCTGAGGTACAGCGCGGACGAGCCACTTGTGTCGCTCACCTTCGCCATCGGAGTAGCTGACCTCGAAGACTCCAGAGGCGGAGCTGGGGCGTACGCTTAGGCTACTGCACCAGCTGGGGTCAAAGTCTACATTATCAATGAGGGTGTCGAAGAATCCACTCTCGACCTCACCCACCGAAGCTAAGCTCATCGTAATACTGCTGTATGGTGGCCTTAGTGCAGTAGCGGTCACGCAGAGCCTTGAGCTCTAGCTTCGAGTTCGGGCTTCATCGCTAGGTAGTGAGAGATGTAGCACTCGTAGAAGGAGCGAATGAAGTTGATCGGGCTCGTCATATCTACGCTTTTAGTCCCTGCAAAGGGATTGCTGCGGAGCTTATCCCCGTACTCTGAGTGATGCCACTCGGGTGTGATGAAGTCGATGAGATACTTATCTCCAGACTTCAGCAGATGGAGAGGTATAGCACGATAGCCTTCTCCACTACCAAAGCTTACCTGATACCAGTCTTGCCCGAGAGCACGTACTTGCAGGCTTCCTTCGCTACCAGATGCAAGGTCTTGGGCACGGATAAATGGATCTGAGTCGGTGAGTGCTCTTACACGCTCCAGCTTAGCCTTAGCCTCTGGTGTGGCATTAGCTAAGATGAGAGAGTCCATCTGAGCAGGTTCATACATACGGTCAAAGGAACGAATGTACTCAGTGTAGAAGCGCTTGAGCATAGCTTCGGGGCTCTCGGTACGCTGCTTCTGGACTGTGGTGGTTTGCTTTTGTTTGGTGCGCTTTTGTGCGCAGCTTGTGGTGGGAAGTAGTGAGCCCTAAAAAGATAAGCAGGCTCCATGTGAGTAATGACTTAGACATAATGATGTGATGATATGGTTCAGATGGAGGGGAGAAACAAAGCCCTCTCATAGTGACAACGCACAGAGTGCTATGTGCGGTATGCTTTGTCCCTGCCTATGGATCGCCAGGGGCAGAGTATTGCCTCGAGGAGATCAATCAGAATGAAGAGCCCTACACCCATGAGACTCAGTAGCGCTATCCCAGCGTACATGTCGAGGTAGTCAATGCGCATCCAGGCATCGGATATGTAGTAGCCAAGCCCCTCGGTCGTGCCGTATGTCTCGGTGACAAAGAGCACGGAGATAGCTGTGCCGATAGCTATGCGTAGTGCTGATAGTGCTGCGGGGAGGACTGCGGGGAGGAGGAGGTGACGAAGAAGCCCCCAAGTGCTCGCACCGAGAGAGCGGGTTACAGCAAAGTGCTCCTCGGGAATCGCAAGCAGGGCATCTCGCATAGATACGGCTAGCTGGAAGAGTATGATTAGCACGATCATCACCACCTTCGTTGCCTCCCCAAGGCCACCAAGAAGCATGACTACGGGGAGGAGAGCCAGCTTAGGTATGGGGTAGGTAAAGTAGATGAAGGTAGATAGGATGCGCCCTACTCGTGGATAGAGGATCATCGAGAGGGAGAGGATGGCAGAGAGTACGGTCGCGATGAGTATACCCCAGCCGATGCGCTGCAGGCTCATCAAGGTGTGAGCAAGAAGGTCAGACCCATTGAGGTGAGCCATATGGGTATAGACCGCCCATGGCGCAGGTAAGACTTCGCTACGGATAAGTAGGTAGCCTGCCAGCCAGAGAGCGTGCAAGATGGTGGCTCCAAGTAGGAGCTGCAGGAGGTGACGACTAAATGACTTCATCTAAGTGGCGTAGTTCTTCCTCCAGCATACTTGCGGTAGCTCCTCGGTGGTCAGCGAGGAGAGTTCCTGGCTTCCCTCCGATGAGTAGGGTGCGCTCCGATAAAGTCGTTGCCTCTACGGGGCTATGGGTGACGCAAAGGGTGGGGGTAGGATAGCGCTGCCACAGCTCGAGGAAGAGCTGCCGAGAGCGACTTGCCGTCGCTACATCGAGGGCTGAGAATGCTTCGTCGAGAAGAAGCAAGTCCGGCTTCATGATGAAGGCACGAGCAAGGGCTACACGCTGGCACTGACCTCCACTTAGTTCGCTGGGATAGCGGTCTAAGAGATCGGTGAGCGATAGAGTCGTGAGAATCTCCTCTTGCAGGTCGGATGAGACGATACGCTTGCCGAGTGCAGCTGGCAGGTGGATGCTCTCTCGTACCGTCTTCCAGGGGAAGAGGCCATATTGCTGTGGGGACGAGTGCGATCTGATGGGTACGGGGGCTGAGTGGTACGCCTGAGAGTTGTAGCGTTCCCTTGCTCGGGTGAATAATCCCAGCTAAGGTGTGTAAGAGGCTGGATTTCCCGCTACCCGATGGCCCGATGATCGTCACGATCTCTTTCCCCAAACTGAAGCTCACATCCCTGAGTGCAGTCGTCACTTCACGGCGCTCGCTATAGCGTACGCTTAGGTCGGAGACATATAGTAGAGGGCTCGGACATAGGGGGGCGTGGTAGAGGAGTGGTTAGCTACTCCGCGATGATTGGGCGGATCAGCCCCTCTGCCGTGTAGCTCTCAGGTACGAGCTTTTTAGCCTTCATCCAGCTAAGGATGGGCTGAAGGTCCTCTGACTTAGGTGCGGTGACCTCAGCATAGGTGGGGAGGGGAATCTGCGAGGCAAGATCCTTGGATACACCGAGGAGCTGCTCTACGGCGGCAGACCAGTCCTTTCGGGGATGCTGGGCCATGTAGGCGACGGCCTTGTTGTATCCCTCGATGAAAGCCTTTACTGCGGCTGACTTCTTCGTGAGTGCTTCGTCTTGGAAGAGAAGGCCCGTGATACCAACAGTGAGTCCATTAGGTACGTCAATAGCTACCAGCCCCTTGGATGCTCCGATCGTAGCGAAGGGCTCTGGGAGAATAGCGGCATCCAGCTCACCCGAGCTGAGCATCTCTAAGCGAATGGGGATCTTCTGCACCTCTACACGTGTATAGGGTAGCGGCTTGTCCTTAGCATCCACGAGGGCACGCTCGGTAGCATAGTCGATGAGGGTATTGGAGGATAGACCGATGTGCTTTGTTACGCAGGTCGGCGATCTCATCGAGCTCCTTATTGCGCCCGAAGACCAGACGGAAGCCCCCTTGACAAGCGATGGGAAGAGATACCTTCAGCCCCTTGGAATGTAGGAGCATGGCTCCCATATAGTCCGTGACTGAGGCATCTACGGAGCCCGTTTGCAGTGCTGCATCACGCTCCATAGGGGAGGCAAAGCGCACGATCTCTATGGGATGAGTGAAGAAGCCCTGCTGCTCAGCTACTGCTATCGGTAGGTAGTCGATAGAGGGCATCACCCCGATACATAGGTGAGTGCTATCTGTGGGGTTGCTCTTCCCCTTTTGCGAACAAGCGCCAGAGAGGAACATAGCCCCTGTGATGAGCGCCATACCGAGCGCGAGGAAAAGCCCCGTGCGCAGTGATCGTTTCATATCTATTCCTTCGAATTGAGTTTCTTACGCTCCAGTGCTGCGAAGTAGCGGCAGTAGGGAGCTAGTCCACAGGTCGCACACTGAGGCTTGCGGGCTGTACATACATAGCGTCCATGCAAGATAAGCCAGTGGTGCGCCTTGGGGATGAGGTGCTCGGGGATATACTTGATGAGGGTGAGCTCCGTCTCGAGAGGTGTCTTGGAATTGGTCGTCAGTCCGATGCGGTTGGATACACGGAAGACGTGTGTATCGACAGCCATCGTAGGGCGGTTATAGATGACCGAAGCGATTACGTTGGCCGTCTTGCGCCCGACACCTGGGAGTTTCATCAGCTCCTCGCGCTCCTCGGGGACTTCGCCCTGATAGTCTGCGACGAGGCGCTGAGCCATAGCTACAAGGTAACCAGCCTTAGCGCGGGGATAGCTAACGCTCCGCACGAGCTCAAAGATGTCGTCCACCTCAGCTCGTGCCATGATTTCGGCTGTCGGATACTGTTGGAAGAGGCGTGGAGTGATCATGTTCACCCGCTTGTCCGTGCATTGGGCTGAGAGAATCACAGCCACCAGCAGCTCAAAGGGAGTGGTGTAGTGTAGCTCAGTTTCAGCTACAGGCATATGCTCCTCAAACCATCCGATGACGGCTTCATATCGCTCTTTACGCGTCACAGCTCGTAGTTACTCTTTTTGTGTAGCTCGTATTAATGAGCAGCCTTGAACTGCTCGAGGAAGCGCACATCATTCTCTGAGAAGAGACGCAGGTCGCTGACTCGATACTTGAGGTTCGTGATACGCTCTACACCCATGCCGAGGGCATAGCCGCTGTACTTACGGCTGTCGATACAACAGTTCTCCAGTACGTTAGGATCGACCATACCACATCCGAGGATCTCAACCCAGCCCGTGTGCTTACAGAAGTTACAGCCCTTACCACCACAGATGTTGCAGGAGATATCCATCTCTGCCGATGGCTCCGTGAAGGGGAAGTAAGAGGGGCGGAGACGAATCTTCGTGTCGGTGCCGAACATTTCCTGAGCGAAGTACAGCAGTACCTGCTTGAGGTCGGCAAACGATACGTTTTGGTCTACATAGAGAGCCTCTAGCTGATGGAAGAAGCAGTGTGCGCGGTAGGAGATAGCCTCATTGCGATACACGCGACCTGGGCAGATGACGCGGATGGGAGGCTCTGACTCCAGCATCGTGCGAGTCTGTACCGAGGAGGTATGGGTACGTAGGAGCGTACCGGGGACATTGCGCACGAAGAAGGTGTCCTGCATATCACGTGCAGGATGGTCTTCGGCGAAGTTGAGGGCAGAGAATACATGCCAGTCATCTTCGATCTCAGGTCCTTCGGCAATAGAGAAGCCAAGGCGCGCGAAGATGGAGCAGATCTCCTGCTGAACGATAGTCAGCGGATGGCGTGAGCCTAATGGAGTGGGGTAAGCCGTACGTGACCAGTCGATACCCAGACCTTCGTCATCTCCACCAGTGCTCAGAGAGGCGCGTAGCTCGTTGATCTTGTCCGTAGCCAGCGTCTTTAGGGCGTTGAGGAGTTGGCCGACCTGTCGCTTTTCTTCGTTAGGGACGGTCTTGAATTCGTCGAAGAGCTGAGAGACGAGCCCCTTCTTACTGATATATTTGATGCGAAGGTCTTCGACTTCCTGCTCGGAGTGTGCCGTCAGTGCTTGTAGCTCGGCAGTGAGTTGTTGTATTCTTTCTTGCATGAACTAATACCCTTTATTTTGAGGTGTAAAGGTAGTGAATTCCACGGAGGTGGCTTGTGGGCTCGGAGCCTCCGCATCAAATCTCCTCTTCATCTGCAAGGCCGTATTGAGGCGGAGTTGATTTGCAAGCAACTATTGCTCTGCAGGCGAACAGCTATTGGCTTGTGGGCAAACCACTATTCGTTTCGCATCCGAATGAATAGTCGTTCGGATATGAAACCTCTACTGATCCGAGGGCAAACGATTATTGCTGTCGCTTTGACCCGCTGCCGTTTCGCACATACCCTTTGTCCATAGCGTAGGTGATATGAACCTATATTGGTCGATGAGCGAAGCTATATAGGTCGTGACGTGGACCTATATAGCTTCGCTCATCGACCAATATTGCTTTTTGAAAGGACTGTAGGGGATTACATAAATCCTCTACCGAGAAGGCTGGGATGCATCTTATCATTAAGTAGATGCTTGCCTAAGATCTGGGGATAAATTTAACGGGGCAGGGAGGATCCATCCTCTCTGCCCGTTAGCTTTATTGGTAGCTCTCCAGCAGATTGCAGTGATGCTGGCGAGCTAGAGAAGTGATATCGAGTACCTCTCTTAGTGGGTGGGGTTCTGGGTCAGCTTACCTGGGTAGGCATCGATAGCATTCTGTGGGATGAAGTACACCACACGATAGTCTGTGGGGGCAATGTCCTCACGCTGGTGATGAGCTCCAGGGTAGCGACGTACGAGCGAGCCTCCGTTGCGGAATACATCATAGCTGCGCTCAGCTTGGAAGGCAAGTTCCAATTGACGCTCCTTGTCGATGCACTCGGATGCGTTCGTAGCATCGAGGCTGGCATAGGCTGCACCAGGGATAGAGCGTGTACGTATGATGTTGAGGTCCGTGAGCGCTGCGCCATAGTTCCCAAGCTTAGCTTCTGCTTCAGCTCGGTTGAGGTACACTTCACCGAGACGAGAAATGACAGGCGAGTGCAGGTGGCTATTCTCACCCTCACGGGAGCACTTCGTGATGTAGAACATCGGGTAGGCTCTGTTGAGCTTGATGTATAGGTCGATTACACCTCGGTAAGTCTTCCCCTTATAGGTGATGCTGTAGATCTCCTGATTTGCATCTATCGCAGTCAAGGTGTAAGACTCCGCCTGCCCCGAATCCTTAGCTTCCTTGGCTATGATCTGGCCATTGGAGCGAGTGATGGGGAGCTGCAGGTAGTTGAGGTCTCCTGACTCTTCGCTCTTGATGAAGCGGAACACCTCCGTCTTCTCAGGCGCATACACGGGCTCAATGAAGGCGGCACGAGCATCTACGATACGAGTGCTGGTGGGGCGGAAGTCATTTCGTCCCGTCTCATCAAGTAGGGCAAGGTACTTAGCACTGGCGTACATCTCACCCCAGCCCATACCTCCGATATTGGCATACATACCACCGACTCCATAGTAGTGGTCGTAACCAGAGTATTCAGAGGCCAGACGGCGGACGACGAAGATAGACTCCTTGTTGCTCTCAGGCAGGAGCTGATTGTACTTCATGAAGTCTTCTCGATTGAGGAGCGAATACTTCCCACTTGAGATGACCTTCGTGGCATACTCGGAGGCCAGCTGAGCATACTGCGTATTGGGCTGCTCATAGGTGCCACTCATATAGAGGTAGAGGCGGGAGAGCAAAGCCTGAGCTGCTCCCTTGGACGCATAGAAGGGCGTACCTGAGCGTTCGGGTAGGAGCGTCTCTGCTTGCTTCAAGTCTTCAATAGCCTGTGCATAGGTTTCTGCTACGGTAGCACGGTCGGGGAGCGTGAACTTATCGAAGACATCCTTTGGAGCACTCTTGATGATAGGTACACCAAGGTTCTTCTCTGGATCCTGGTAGTAGGGACGGCCGTAGGCTCTCACGAGGTAGAAGTAGAGGAAGCCACGCACGAAGTAGGCTTCTCCCACATGAGCCTTGACCTCCTCGTCGGTGGAGGTGCCGTAGAGCTCGATAATGTTCGAGGCCTGGATGATAGCCTTGTAGCTATTATCCCAGAAGGCCTGTAGACGGTAGTTCTGTGGGGTGCGGTTGAAGGAGATGAACTCGAAGAAGGCATCTGTCGAGGCGCCACGTATCATGATGTTGTCCCCCGCATACTCGCCGCAGCGGTGCATGACGTCACTCCATGTCTTGAGCTGGGCATACATTCCGTGGGTCATGCCATCGATAGCTTCTTCCGGATGCTCGAGGATACGCTGGCTGGACATGCTTCCCTTGGGCTCTCTGTCAATATTGCAGGCTACCAGTAGGCAGGAGGACACCAGTAGCATTAGTATCTTATTCATATCTGTATCGTGTAGCTAGAGTGAGAGGTTGAGCCCGAGGACGAAGCGACGGACAGGGGGATAGACGCTGATGCCCGTTGTCCCCATAACAGAGCCATCAGAGGCGGGAAGCTCGGGGTCTACACCTGAGTACTTCGTCAGGGTAAAGAGGTTCTCAGCATTGAGGTAGATGCGGAGGTTCTGCACCTTCAGCTGGGGAAGGGAGAGGTTGTAGCCGAGGCTGAGGGTACGTAGCTTGAAGAAGGAGTTGTCCTCCAGGTATCGAGAAGATGCCTTGTTACCATTGTCCTTGTTGTTGTACAGGGCACGTGGATGAGTGGCGACGTCGCCCTTCTTCTGCCAGCGTGACCAACCCTTCTGCAGTGACATCTGATTGCGGTCGGTGTAGGTGAGGTCAGAGTCGAGCTCTTGGCGAGAGTAGTTGTAGATCTGTCCACCGAGGGCATAGCCGAACGTAGCCGAGAGGTCGAATTCCTTCCAGCGGAGGTTTGTCGTGATCCCCCCGAAGACCTTAGGAGCAGCAGAGCCCAGCTTGTAGTACTTGGCTTCGGCGTAGTTGCTGGTCGTGACGCGCTCTCCGTTAGTCCCTTCCTTATACCACATGGGGCGTCCGTCATCAGGATTTACTCCAGCCCACTCAGGCATGTAGTAGGTGTCGATAGGAGAGCCGATCTCGAGGATGCGGGAGGCAGAGCCTGCTATACCGCTACCGTCACCGATGATGACAGGCTTAGCGATGTACTGCCCTGAGGGATCATACTGACGGAAGATGTCGGTGAGCTTATTGGCGTTGTGCCCGACGTTGAGGTCAAGGCTCCAGGTGAGGTCCTTGCTCCGGATGATATCACCACCGATAGCTACCTCGATACCCTTTATTAGCCATCTTACCGATATTGCGGTAGATGTGAGTCACACCTGTGAGGCTGGTGACGGGTACATTATAGAGGATGTTGTCGGTCTTCTTGGAGTAGAGATCAAGGGTGAAGGCGTAGGCGGTTTGACCAGAGCGAAGCGTCAAGCCCAATGCCCGCTGTATAGGTACGCTCCCAAGTAAGGTCATTGTTCCCGATCTGAGAGATGAGCATACCAGGCTGGGCGTTGTAGCTGGATGCTATCGAGTAGAGGTCATACTGGGGGTAGAGGGCGGATGGACGGTTACCAGCCGAGCCATAGGAGGCGCGGAGTTTCAGCTGGTCGAAAGCCTTGATCCCAAACCACGATTCGCGGTGGATGCTCCACCCACCACTGATAGAGAAGAGGGTACCATACTTGGCTCTTGAGCCGAGGTTGGAGGCACCATCACGGCGGATAGACCCTTCGAGGAGATAGCGGTTGTCATAGCTATAGCGAGCATTAGCGAAGACGGACTGTACTGCCCATTCTGCGATCCCACCTTTAGCCTTCTCTGGCTTAGCCGTGATATCCAGTACCTCAAAGCCTGGGACAAAGCCAGTCCCGTTGGCGCTGGTTGACTTACCCCAGTAGTCATTGAACTCATAGGCCAAGAGACCATTGAGGTTATGCAGGCCCCAGCTATTATTTGTGAGAAGCTTCTGGTTCGAATAGCGACGAGCTACCTGTCCGTGGTACTCGGTGATACGACCTTGGACACTCTCTCCACCATTGGAGCGAGGATCTTCGTAGCCGTGACCCGTGCTGTGGACGTACTTATAGTTATTGACCGAGGAGAAAGTGAGCCAAGGTGCGATACGAATGTCAAAGTCAAGGTTCCCCATGAATTCGTAATAGCTCCCATCATAGTGGTTCCACTGCAGGTCACGGAGGTAATTTGTGCTGTTGCTATTCACCCATTCAGAGTATTTGTGGGGGACAAGCTTCCCCTCAGCGTCATATGGGCTATCCCAAGGGAGCATCGAGTACATCGCTGAGATGGAGTACTGCCTATCCTCAGAGGTCTGCATCGCCCCGCTGATCATAGGACGAATCGTGAGCCAGCTGAGAGGCTTGTAGCTGGTCTTCAGGCGGAAGTTGTAGCGCTTGTAGTCAAAGCCCTTGACGGCGCCCTTCTCATCATAGTAGCCTAAGGAGAAGAGGGAGTTCATCGTTTCGCTCCCTCCTTGTAGGGTGAGGTTATAGTCCTGAGAGACGCCGGTGCGTGTAGCCAGCTTCCACCAGTCGAAGTTGTCATTGCGTAGGGCTGGTTTCCATCGAGGGAAGGGGATGGTGCTGGCATTGCCTGTGGAGGCAAAGTAGTCGTAGAGTTCGGCTCCATTCATCATATGCAGGTTGCCATTGGTTAGCTGGCTGATACCAGTGCGCATAGAGACTGAGGTGCGGAGCTTGCCCGAGCGGCTACTCTTGGTCGTGACTACAACGACACCGTTTGCTCCAGCAGAGCCATAGATCGCGGTGGAGGCTGCATCCTTGAGAATCGTGAGGCTCTCAATGTCCTGAGGGCTGAGCTGACCAGGGTCATCACCCACGATCACACCATCAATGACCCAGAGGGGGCGTGTGTTCCCGTTGAGGGTGGCTTGTCCACGTATCACCACGGCTGCGCTCGAGCCAGGGCGTCCTGATCCAGGTGCGACATATACACCAGGGGCCTTGCCATTGAGTAGGTTAGAAACGGAGGGAGTAGTGATGTCCTTGAGTTTGCTGGCTTTAAGGTTAATCATAGCCCCCGTGAGGCTCTCCTTGCGCTGTGTTGTATAGCCAACGACGACGAGCTCGCCGAGGGTCTTGGAGTTCTCTTTTAGCTGGATGACTTGATCCTTCTCTATCGCCTGGACCTCCAAGGTTTCGTACCCGACGCAGGAGATGATCAGTGTCACCCCTGGGGAAGCAGACAAGGTATATCCACCTTGCTTGTCGGAGATGCTCCCGATACGTTTGTTGCCTTTGACGCGGATACTTGCCCCGACGATGGGCTCTCCAGTCGTAGCATCCACGATGTGCCCGCGTATCTTACCTGCTACTTGGGTTAGTGTGACAGGGCTTGATGACGGCTCTTGCTCTATGGCTGCATTTGCCGCAAGGGGCATGGAGCAGAGGGTGAGCAGGGAGACAACGAGTGTACTCCGTAGCCGAGCCTGACGAGAAAGTGGTCTTTCGTTCTTCATTCTTCAGCGTTTTTATGGTTGGTGTAATGCTTTCCAGAGGGTAAATATAGGTCATTTCTATAGGATAGACGAGGTCGCTAAGGTGATTTGAGTTAATAAAATAATGAAGGAAATTATTCGCCTATCTTTCAGCTTTTTACCTTGTATCGATGAAGCCATATACAGGGGTGGATTTTATCCATAAATGGACCTTCCTCTCTTCTTGAGACTGCAAGATGGAGGTATGATATTGTATTAGGGAGAGCTGACTACCACTAAGTGGTCGGAGTTTTTCTTCTGAGGTGGAGAGCACTATTTTAGAAGGGGGAATATTGACCAGTACTGGTCACTGAGTTGACTACTACTGGTCGCGACGCTGAGCAGTACTGGTTGCTCAGGGTGACCAGTACTGGTTCGATCATCGACCAGTACTGCTTCAAAAAGCATCACTCGGAAGGGTACTTAGGAATAGGGGAGAAGCCCACCTTATTATTAGTACCTTTGCGACCTATAATAGATAAGCTTGATACTACTCTTGGACGAAAAGAATCTTACAACCCAAGGGCTTCGCTTCACCGTCGTAGGAATGAACGATGAGCAGTGCCCCCTCTTCTCCCCCGAAGTACAGCAACTCATCGCTCGGCATCGAGTCTTCTCGGGGGGGCGTCGCCACCGCGAACTCGTCGCCGATCTACTCCCCGCGGAAGCCGTATGGATCGATATTATCGTTCCCCTCAGTGCGGTCTATCAGGAGTATCGTGCTTTAGACGAGCCTGTGCTGGTCTTCGCTTCAGGTGATCCGCTCTTCTTTGGCTTCACAACGACGCTCATGCGCGAGTTTCCTGGTCAAGTTGCACAGACCTTCCCCTCCTTTAGCTCTCTGCAGATGCTCGCACATAGCTTGCGCTTGCCCTACCATGATATGCGTGTCGTCTCACTGACGGGACGTCCTTGGCTGGAGCTGGATCGTGCTCTCATCGAGCGTGCCGCAAAGGTGGGAATCTTGACGGATAAGAAGAATACCCCAGCACTCATCGCTCAGCGGATGATCGACTATGGCTATACGGGCTATCAGATGCATATCGGTGTGCGACTCGGAGGGAGCCGAGAGGAAGTCTATAGCCTCCCGCTACATGAAGTCGTCGGACGAGAGTTCGGTCACCCCAACTGCCTGATCATTGAAGACCCACAGCCCACGGCATACGATGCCCCGATTGGCCTGCAAGAGCTGGATTTCTTCCCCTCAATGGTCGTGTGAATATGATCACGAAGATGCCGGTGCGTCTGGTGAGCCTAAGTCTGCTCGAGCTTGAGCGCCGTCGTAGCTTCTGGGATGTGGGCTTCTGCACAGGCTCGGTGTCTATCGAGGCCAAGCTCCGCTATCCCTCATCTCTTGGTGACCTCCTTCGAGGTGCGTCCCGAGGGGAAGGAGCTTATGGAGGTCAATAGCCGTCGCTTCCACGCTCCAGGTATTGACTACCATATTGGAGACTTCCTTAGCCAAGATCTTGAGTCGCTTCCCCGCCCCGAAGCTGCCTTCATCGGTGGGCATGGGGGAAAGCTCATTGAGTTTGTTGAGCGCCTCACTGCGCTTATGGGAGCTGATGGCGTGCTCGTCTTCAACTCGGTCTCAGAGGAGACACTGGTGCTCTTCCGCGAGGCCATTGAGCGAGTCGGCTGGCATATCTCCTATGAGACGCTCCTTACGGTCGATGCCCACAATCCTATCACTATCCTCCAGGCTAAGGGGAAATAGATATCAGCAGATTAGATGCCGACACGTTGTAGCTATGGGCTCATAGGTCGTCCCTTGGGGCACTCCTTCTCTCCTCGATATTTCTCGGAGCTCTTTGATCGTCTTGGGATAGATGCTTCGTATGAGAGCTACGAGCTTCAGAGAATAGAGGAGTTGCCCGAGCTATTGGCTGCTCATCCTTCGCTCCGAGGGCTGAACGTCACGCTCCCTTATAAGCGAGAGGTGCTTCACTATGTGGATGCTTGTTCTCCCGAAGTGGAGCGTCTGCAGGCTGCCAACGTACTTTGTATTGAGCGTACTCCGTCAGGGCATCCTTATATCACGGCACACAACACTGACGTCTGGGGCTTCTACCACTCACTGCTCCCTCTTCTTGGCGAGGAGCGACCTCATGCATGGGTCTTCGGTACGGGAGGTGCAGCCTCTGCCGTACTCTATGCGCTCGAGCAACTTGGTATCAGCTATGAGCAGGTGAGCCGTACTCCTCAGAGCGGACAGCGCTCTTACGAGAGCCTCACAAGAGAAGAGGGGAAAGCGACCTCTCTGTGGATCAATGCTACGCCCATAGGTCTTCACGAAGGAGAGTGCCTCCCCTTGCCCTACGAGGCTCTTGGGGAGTCTCACCTTTGCTATGATCTCATCTATAATCCCTCACCGACGACCTTCCTCCGTCGAGCCCTGCAGAGCGGAGCACGATCGAAGGATGGTCTCGAGATGCTACACCTCCAGGCCGATCAAGGCTTGGCAGCTATGGACAGCGAATGAAGAAGAATAGATATGCCTTGGCCCTTGTGCTGGGGTTAGCCTTGGCCTCCTGCTCGACGACAAAGTACGTCGGGGACGGGAGCTACCTACTTACGAAGGTCACTATCCAAGTGGACTCCCTCGACCAGACAGAGCGGGAGCAGCTCGGAGATCTTGAGTCCTTCCTCCCACAACGCCCCAATACTAAAGCTCTTGGGGCTCTTTGATTGGACGCTTGGGCTCTATAGCTTGAGTAACCCGAAGAGTAATAGCTTCCTCAATCGTCAGCTGCGCAAGTGGGGAGATCCTCCTGTACTCTATAGCGCAGAAGAAGCTGAGTTTGGTCGAGCCAACCTCACCGCGGCGATGTACAATATGGGCTACCTCAAGGCTCAGACAACTCTCCGTGTGGATACGACTAAGGCTAAGCGAGCTCGCCTGGCATACACCATCATACCTGGTCGCCGTCTACGTGTAGGCCGCTTCTCGGAGTCTATCCAAGATAGCAGTATTGCCCAGCATCTTTATCCCCAAGATACACTCATCGAGAAGCGTCGCTTCCGTGGTGAGCGCTATCGCTCCTATCTCCATTCAGGCGCTATCCTCTCTCCTCAGAATATGCAGGCTGAGCAGGAGCGTATCACTCAAATTCTTCGTAATAGAGGCTACTATACCTTCTCTGGTGATAGTGTCCGCTTTGAGGTCGATACGCTGGTTGCCTCCGATGTATGGGTACGTAGCGTAGTCCACTCGCCCGAGAAGACCTATCGCATCGGACGCGTACGGATGCGTCAGATCGCTCGTCATGAGACGGGAGAGTCCCTGAAGCAGACGCGTGATGGGATTAGCTTCGATCTTGACCCGAAGCACTATATCCGCCCCTCAGAGCTCGCTCGACGCATCTGGATCCGTCCTGGTGCACTCTACTCGATGCAGCATACCTCATCGACCTATACTGCGCTGAGCGAACTGCCAACCTTGCAGAGCGTCTCGATCCAGTACCACCCCGACACGCTCGCTACGGACTCCGCTGTCTTGGACTGCGATATTACCGCTGCATCCACCCAGACGAAAGAGTATCGGTGGGGATATCGTCGGGACGAACTCCTCAGGGGAACTTTCGGGGTGAGCTCTTCGCTGAACTTCCAAAATAGCAACCTCTTCCATGGTGGTGAGCAGCTCCACCTCCAGCTGCGTGGTGGCTATGAGAGCCTCGGTGAGCGCCGCAATGACCACTTGAACTATGGGGCAGAGGCCTCACTTACCTTCCCCCGTCTGCTCGTGCCCTTCCTTCATTCGAAGGGGCCATCAACGATCCTATCCTCGACGAGCTTGCAGGTGAGCTATGACCACCACCGCCGTCCAGAGTTTAGTCGTGATATCTTCTCCTTCAAGTGGGGCTATAGCTGGCACAGCCACTACACTCCCAGCCTATCGCCATCAGCTGAAGGTCATCGACTTGGACTTCCTTCACTTTGGCTATATCAATGAGGAATTCCGCCGCTCGATGCCACTCATCACGCAGATCCTGAACTACCGAGATCAGTTTGTCCTCGGGGCTTCGTACCTCTTCCGCTACAACTCGCTCAATGACTACCGCCTCTCGACTTCGCCTTGGGTACATAACCTGCGTCTCTTTGTCCAGTCGTCGGGGAGTCTGCTCTATGGGGTATCGGCACTGCTGAATAGAGAGCGTGATGCCTACGGGTCGTATCGCTTCTTCGAGACGAACTTTGCGCAGTTCGTCAAGGGGAGATTGACTATAGTGGGCTTCGTAAGCTGAGCGAAGGGAATGCCTTTGCCTATCATCTGGGGCTGGCCGTAGCTTATCCCTATGGCAATAGTCAGTATGTGCCCGTTGATCTACGCTACTTCGCTGGTGGCGCTAATAGCCTGCGTGGCTGGTCTGCGCGTAGCCTCGGCCCTGGTAGTATGCCTCGCTCAGCAAGCCAATCCATCTTCGATCAGGTCGGGGATATCAAGCTTGAGATGAATGCTGAGTACCGCATGAAGATCCTTGGACCTCTCCAGCTCGCCCTCTTCGCTGACGCAGGGAATATCTGGACGATACGCGCCCTATCAGAATCAGCCGCAGGGAGACTTCCAGTGGAACCGCTTCTATAAGGAGATCGCCCTGTCGAGTGGGCTGGGGCTGCGCTGGGACTTTGACTACTTCGTTCTCCGCTTCGATGTGGGGGCTAAGCTCCATGATCCGCAGGTGGAGAATGGGCGTCCTTGGGTCATCACCTACCAAGAGCCTAAGCAGCTACTCGCCTTTAATATTGCCATTGGCTACCCCTTCTAATTCGTAGTATCTCGTACTATGCACGGGATAAAAAGAGAGCGTCGCATAGCTCCACCACAGTGGACTATGCGACGCGCTCTTTTTAATATGGAGTAAGTTCCCTTGAGCTACTTCAGTGCAGCGAGTGCCGCTTCGTAGTTGGGCTCCTGCGTGATCTCGGGGACGAGCTCGGTGTAGAGGATCTTGCCAGCCTCATCGATGACGACGACGGCACGTGCCAAGAGACCAGCCAGAGGACCATCCTTCTGCTCGAGGCCATAGTGCTCCGTGAAGCAGTTGTGGCGGAAGACTGATACGGGTACTACCTTATCGAGGCCTTCAGCACCGCAGAAGCGAGACTGAGCGAAAGGCAGGTCCTTAGATACACAGAGGACGACGGTGTTGTTGAGCTTAGAAGCTTCAGCATTGAAGCGACGTACGCTGGTAGCACAGACGCCTGTGTCGACGCTGGGGAAGATGTTGAGCACGACACGTTGACCACGCAGATCCTCGAGGTGGATCTCGCTGAGGTTCGTCTTCGTAGCCCCGAAGTTAGGAGCAGTAGTGCCTACGGCAGGCATTTCACCAGAGAGGTGTACGGTGAGGTCTTTTTTGAAAGTGACTGTTGCCATTGCTTGTTGTATTGTTTTTATCTCCTTGCCAGAAAGGTAGGAGGGGGTTAGTTTATTCGCTCTTATAACTATAAGGCTGCCGGCTATGTTCACTCGAGCATGCGACTACAGTACACGAAGCCAGCCATCTTCCAGGCGTAGGACAAGGTCGAAGAGGCTTAGACTCATGCAGTAGGTCACGCAGTCTGCGAAGCCTGCTTGCTCCAGTCGTACGTAGTGCTCGCTACTCTTGATGTACTCTGTACGAGCATCAAGAGTAGCTGCGTGGTCCTGCCATAGGTCGCGTACCATACGGGTGGTATCGTCACATGCGATTGCTCCCGCTTCTACGGTGAAGGCGCCTGCATAGAGCATATCCTCCATAGAGGCCTGTCCCTTCCAGCCTGCAGCAAGTACGACGACATCACGGTCGGAGCGCTGGCAGTAGTCGATGGTCGCACGCAGGTTAGTGAGTGCCCCGACGAGGATCTCCTCTGCACTATGCTCTCGGGCTATCGTGAGGCTCGCGTACCATTGGTCGTCGTGAAGACGATCTCACGCCCGCTGACTAAGTCTGTCGTGTACTCTGCGGGATCATTGCCGAGCTGGGCGAAGTCACAGCGTACGACATTGCGTTCGGCCGCGATGAGTGCGCCCAGACGCTTACCCGTCTCCTCGGCCTCTTCGGTCGAAGCTACAGGGAGTATTCCCTTAGCTCCATGGGCAAAGGCTGCGACCATCGTGGTCGAAGCTCGGAAGATGTCCACGATGATGACGATACTATTAGGGCGGTGGTAGAGCGGATAGAGCTCAGGGGAGGGACAGAGATAGACTTGCATAGAGGATGATAAAAATGAAGCTACCTCCCGCGGATGGTTTACCCACGGGAGGTAGCGATGTGTATCGAAGGAGGAGAGGGGTTAGATACCGAGCTCCTGACGGATGACCTGGATCTTCTCGAGGCAGGCGGCTTCAGCAGCGGGGAGGTCTTCCTTAGAAGTTACCTTGCCACGTACACCGATGTAGAACTTGATCTTGGGCTCCGTGCCAGAGGGACGGATGGATACCTTCGTCCCGTCAGCTGTCTTGTACTGAAGTACATTGCTGGTCGTAGGCATGTCGAGCGTGAAGACCTCGCCCTTGTCGAGCCAGAGACCCTGAAGCTTGGCGTAGTCAAGGACCTCAACGACGGGGCTCCCTGCGAGGGTCTTGAGAGGATTCTCACGGAAGTTCTTCATCATCGCTTCGATCTCCTCAGCACCGCTCTTACCCTTGCGGACGACGCTGACGCCCTGATCTTTGTAGAGACCATACTCTACGAAGATCTGCTGGAGGAGCTGGTAGATAGACATACCACGGTCGGCGGCCCATGCTGCGAGCTCGGCGAACATACAGCAGGCTGATACTGAGCTCTTGTCGCGGATGAAGTCTTCACGGAGGAAGCCGTAGCTCTCTTCACCACCACCGATGTAGTTCAGCTTGCCTTCGTTCTTGCGGATGACGTCAGCGATCCACTTGAAGCCCGTGTAGCAGTCAAAGAGCGTGACGTTCGCCTTCTCTGCGATAGCACGGATGAGCTCGGTGGTCACGATGGTCTTGACCACATAGTCGGTGGGCTGGAGGAGGCCAGCATCACGGCGATTGGCGATGGCGTAGTAGGTCAGGAGAGAGCAGATCTCGTTCCCGTTGATGAGGACGATCTTACCCTCTTCATTACGCACTGCTACACCGATGCGGTCTGCGTCAGGGTCAGAGGCTAAGACAATATCAGCACCGGTCTCCTCGGCACGGCGGATAGCCAGCTCGAGGGCTGCGGGCTCCTCGGGGTTGGGGGAGTGGACAGTGGGGAAGTTCCCGCTGACGACATCCTGCTCAGGGACGTTGATGATGTTCGTGAAGCCAATAGCACGGAGCGCTTCGGGGATGATGCGTACACCGGTACCGTGAATAGGCGTGTAGACGATCTTCAGGTCGTGGTGGCGTGCGATAGACTCCTTCTGGGGCGCAGAGAGTGAAGCGACACGCTCAATGAAGCGCTTGTCGAACTCTTCGCCGAGGAAGTGTATGAGCTCGGGGCGAGCTTCGAAGCGGATATCTTCAGCGCGCGTGATCTTGTTGACCTCAATAATTGTGTTGCGGTCATGGGGGGCGAGCATCTGTGCCCCGTCAGACCAATAAGCCTTATAGCCGTTGTATTCCTTTGGGTTGTGCGAGGCGGTGATCATTACGCCGCTCTGGCAGCCAAGTTCACGAATAGCAAAGGATACCTCGGGCGTAGGACGAAGGCTCTCGAAGAGATAGACCTTGATGCCGTTAGCAGAGAAGACCTCAGCGGTGATGCGTGCGAAGACGTCACTATTATTACGGCAGTCATGACCAATAGCTACCGATATCTCGGGGAGGGAAGCGAAAGCTTGCTTGAGGTAGTTCGCCAGGCCCTGCGTAGCCGCCCCGACGGTGTAGCGGTTCATGCGGTTGGAGCCTACGCCCATGATCCCGCGCAGACCACCCGTACCGAACTCTAAGTCCTTGTAGAAGGCTTCGACGAGCTCTGTAGTGTCTTCTGCATCAAGGAGGCGCTGCACTTCGGCGCGCGTCTGTTCATCGTATCCAGGTGTCAGCCAGCCTTGGGCCTTGGCACGTACCTGGGCTAAGAAGGTGTCTTGTTCCATGTGTCCGTTGGATGTATGATGAGAGTTGTATTCTCTAATTGTGAATAACTACTAACAAAGATAAGACATTTCTAAGGGAAACACTACGCCCCCACCTGGCGGATCAATATCCGTTGGTGGGGGCGTAGTGATATGGTGTTAGCCTCGTGGGCTTATGGCTTAGAGAGGGGAACCCGTCCAGCCCTTAGCTGAGAGTTCAGCCTTAACCTTTACCGTGAGTAGGTCACTCTTAACCTTGAGGGTGCCACCTGAAGTCTGCAGTCTCTTGATTATCTTGACAAGCAGATCTTCGGTAAGCTCCATATTCTTCAGCGTGATGCTTTTCACAGTTGAGCGAGCAGCACCATTGCCAATATACTGAGCAGCCTGTACAGCTGGGATGTTATCAAACTCGACAGCGATAGCGCCTGCTTTGCTATCCTTTAGTACTACACCCGTTGCATTGCTGATAGCGAACTTAGAGAGGGTGGCATTGGTGAACGTTACATCCTTTAAGTTAGGCTTGTTGCCGAGGTCTGCATTGAGCTTGATACCAGCGGTAGGTGCGGTTGCGTAGAGGATTTCCAGCTCCGTGCTCTTAGCGAACGTGAAGTTTGAGAAGAAGGGAGACTGGCAGAAGAACTTCTTCAGCTTAGGCAGATTGTCGAAGTCGCACTTACCATCCTGCAGGGTTGCAGTACGCATGATGAAATTCTCGATGACGTTGTTAGCGGGAAGCTTGACCTCGCTGATACGAGAGGCCTTCTCTGGGATAGTGCCAAAGGCATCCGTCATCTCAGGGAAGTTGGCGCTCCAGATCCCACGCACCAATTCCGAGGTTCTTCAGCTTGGTCTGCTTGGTGAGGTCCAGGCTTGCGATTTCGTAGCCAGCGATGAGGAGAGACTCCAGCTCAGTGAGACCAGAAAGATCGATCTTCGTTGCATTAGCCGTAGCAGACTGTGTCTTTGTTACGAGGATGAGGGTCTTCAAGAGGGGAGAAGACTTAGAGAGGGTGAGGTCTGTGATATCATCGCTCTGGATCTTGAGCTTCTCTACGTTCCCATTGATACCGAGGAGGCCATTGGTGCCGACGGTATACTTCGTCTTGTCAGTAGCGTCCATCGTAGCTCCGAGGATCTTAAGACCCGTCTGAGGCTCAATGTAGACAACAGAGCCAGCAGGTACCGTGAGGACAGCCTGAGAGTTCTTGATCGCAGCGACATCAGCAGAGGCATCAGTCGTGTTGGGGTCGGTAGATACTACAGGAGGCTTGGGTTCGTCCTTCTTGCGGCAGGATGTCGTCCCGATGAAAAGGGCGGCAAGTGCCAAAAGGGCAAGTGATTTCTTCATTTCTTTATTGTTTGCAAGTGTAAAGCGCAAGGCGCTTGATGTTATCTTTTATCAAATGCAAAGATAAATAAAAATACTGACTTTGCAATAGCGTTGTCTCGAACGTGCCGCTCTATACCCCTGGGGTATACCAATGAAGTGCCGACTTCGTCTAGGGGTAAGCTCCTCCTTATATACATATATATGTATATAAGGAGGAGCGAGGGAAAGTTGCGGTTAATTTACCTTGGTCTTGGAGTCCGTCGAGATGCCTCTTTATGATTGGTGGTTTTTCTGGGAGGGACATTGGTGGGTTTTTTTCCTTCGGTGTAAGGCCGATTTAGGAGGTTTATTCCCAGGTGATTGATGAAGTGGCAGGGCTATGTTATGTGGGGCTGGTTTTGCGACCAGTACTAGTCTCTGAGTTGACCAGTACTGGTTGCATATATTGACCAGTACTACTTCGCACGGTGACCAGTACTGGTCCGATTGGCAATCAGTACTGGTTTGTTTATCCCCTCTTTAGAGTGATGAATATGAAGCCTATAAGTCTCTACTACTGAGTGCCTCTTAGACGGAATATTACCTGCCGTAGGGTGGCGCAAATCGCTCCGTAGGGAAGAGGGTGGGGGAGTCGTGATGATACGATGTCTCTTTATTGGGAATATCGCATTCAGTCAGCCTTTTGCCCATCTCGGGAAAACCTTTAGTGAGACCATTGCACGGTATTTCAAAGGTGTACAGGCTTGTGGTTACTCCATATGTCACTGATATTTAGTGTCTTCACAATCAAAAACAGTCGTATAGCTACACCTGCCAAACAAGCTGAATCCGCTCTGAGCTTCCTGCAAGTTTATACGCAGGTACGTCGCGACCATATGAAGCACTCGTTCCTCCGACAGATCAGCGCTTGCGTTGACTGGCGAGGTATTCGCACACTCCTCAACAAGAAGTATGCAAAGACCCAGAACGCCACCGGCAATCCAGCCTATGATGCCCTGATGATGTTCAAGATCCTACTGCTTCAGACCTGGTACGGTCTGAGTGATTACGAAGTCGAAGAACGGATCAACGACTCCTCCTCTTCAGCGAATTCCTCCTCTTGGATATGGGCCTTCCAGCTCCAGACCACAGCACCATCTGTCGCTTTCGCGCTGAACTGACTCGCTTGGGGATTATGGACAAGCTCCTTCGCGAGTAGAATAAGCAGTTCAAAAAGCACGGGATTAGCCGTATTGACCAAGGTGCTATCGTGGATGCGAGCATTGTGGATAGCCCGCACGCTCCCGATGGAAGTATCCTCATCGAAGTGGCAGACGACCGAGAAGACTTGCGCACCGAAGAAGAGCAAGCCCAAGAGCAGGCTTATCAGTATGAGCTGAAAAGTCGCAAGCCAGGGGGCGATACGGAAGCTCGTTGGGTGCGCAAAGGCCAGCACTATCGCTACGGGTACAAAAAGCACGTGCTGACCGAGGGCTTGAGCGAACGCATACACAGAATATCTTGGAGGCTATGGCATACAATCTGACGTGTATGCCTGGGCTTCTTGTGCTCCAGAGCAGCAAATAGCCAGGAAAGCCCCCTCTCGGGAGGATTATCCTCCCGAGAGGGGGCAGGGAGATACAGGCATCTCACTTCTCAGCCTAAAGATCCCGATTTTCGAGGTAAGAAGGTGGAAGCTGTAAAGAGGTGGGCTTGCGCAATGGTCTCATAATAGCACGATAAAAAAGAGATGGTGTAGAGAGATTTTTTTCGCGGAGTGTTTGGTAGTTCGGAATATTTGCCTACCTTTGCAGTGTCAAAAAAACGATATGAATCTTTAGCTCAGTTGGTTTAGAGCACTACCTTGACAGGGTAGGGGTCGGCGGTTCGAGTCCGCCAAGGTTCACTGAGTATTGTCTCATGGTGTAATGGTAGCACAACAGATTCTGGTCCTGTTTGTTAAGGTTCGAGTCCTTATGAGACAACAGAGAAGAGGAGCGCAAGCTCCTCTTTTTGTATATATGGTCAAGCCGATAAGCCTATTTCTTTACCCTTGATTTAGAGGTAGGAAGAATGTGCTTGAGCTGTGATTTCGACTTGGTGTAAAATGATAAGCAAGACCAGTATGCCAAGGCGGAGGACTATATGAAAATATAGGTTAACTTTGTGGTAGAGGCATCGACTTTCCGTCGGTACTCGGGTGGTATGACCTCCAAACATTAGGGATGGAAGTCCCATTCCTCATTTGACAACGGTAGATAGGCTGAGCCCAGGGGACCCAGTCAATAGAATAATACAGAGTTATGTCTGAAACTAAAAAGGCGATAAGCCAAGATCGTAAGCGAACGAATATCCTTCATGATCAGGAGCTTGCTCTCATCGCCTCATCTCGTAGAGCGTATGCCCTCGCTGGGTGACGTCTAATATGCTTACCTCGCTGGGCCTTTGCGGCAATCTACTCGTAGCGGTGCTGATGTGTTTAGCCACGGTTTGGGGCTCTTGGCTCCTACTATTCACACCCATCGCATTCTTCATCAACTGGTTCGAGACTCCCTTGATGGGCGTCTTGCTTTACTATCGTAAGAAGCCCCGTAAATGGTTTGGCTTCTGCCTGGATATCGTAGTTGACTGGATCGGTATCGTGGCTATCGGCTTGGGCTATTACGCCTACGTACAGCCCTGCATGGAAGGTCGTTGGGTTCATCTTTGTAGTCCTCTACGGTGCTGAGATGATCATCTCACAGCTCCGCTATAAGGTCACCGATAAGTATTCGATTGACTCGGCATCCTCGGTCCGACGGAGGTCCGTATCATCTTAGCTTTGCTCTTCTGCTCGGAATTCTTCTTCCCTGGGAGCATGCAGTGGTTCGGTCTCGTGATCTCGATCATCCTCTCTTCTCCTTTATCTCAGACTTCCGTAAGCTCCTCGCTGCAGCAGATGAGCGCGACATCAGCCCCTTCGTCGCGAGCAGCAGGCTTCCAACTAAGGCTATCTTTCCCTTGCTTCAGCGCCTTCGACGTCTTGTCCTGAACTTTACCCAAGCCCAGATATCCGCTGGAGCTGGCTCTGTCGTGGACTATGGACTGATGATCCTTGGCGTCGAGGTCTTCGGCTGGGAGCTCTTCTGGGCACTCGCTTGTGGTGGGGTAGTGGGGGCAGTCGTTAACTTCTCCCTCAACCGCTATTGGACCTTCCGAGATAAGGGGTGGCTTATGATAGTGGCCTGGGTGGTCAGATCCTCAAGTTTGCTACGACTGTAGCAGGTAGTATCCTCCTAAAGTATCTTGGCACGTACGCTCTTGAGCACTATGCTGGGATTGACTATAAGATAGGGAAAGCTCATCAGCGATCTCTTTGTCTCCGTACTCTTCAATTATACGCTACAGCGCTTTTTGGGTCTTCCGTAAGCAGAAGCCCTAAGCGCTTTATTTATATCTCTCAATGGCTACAATCACCTTTCCATCCCTCAAGATATTTACTGGGCCTTGCTCTGTGCTGCACTCTTAGCTTTGATGCCTTCTCGGCACCGCAGGAGAGCAAGACTCCCAAGAAGACAGAGCTACGACAAGAAGCCCTCCTCGTCCTCCGAGGTATCGATCCTACAGCACAGCAGCGCTGGGTCGATAGCGTCTATAAGAGCCTCGACTTAGAAGGGCGTGTGGGGCAGTTGATCATGCCGATTATCTACCCACGTCCAGAGGACAAGTCTGCTTTGCTGAAGCGCATGAAGCAGGAGAAAGTGGGGTGGGATACTCTTCCAAAAGGGTTTCCTTGCCGATCAGCGAGACCTGACCCAGAGTTTGCAAGAAGCTAGTGCTGTGCCCATGCTCATTGCTCTCGATGGGGAGTGGGGACTCTATATGCGTCTCAAGGATGCACCACGCTATCCTCGTAGCAAGGGACTTGGAATTAAGGGAGATATGGAACTCATCAAAGCCTATGGTGCTGAGGTCGCTCGTCAGTGTCAGCTGATGGGGATCCACATCAATTTTGCTCCTGTAGTGGATGTGAATATCAATCCGAAGAACCCCGTCATCGGTACGCGCAGCTTTGGCGATAGCCCTGAGCTCGTCGCTCGCTGTGCTGTCGCCTATGGCCAGGGGCTCGAAGAGGGCGGTGTCCTCTCTGTCGCTAAGCACTTCCCTGGGCACGGTGACACCTCCGAAGACTCCCACAAGACACTTCCTACGGTATCGGCTTCACGTGAGCGTATGCAGCGTGTCGAGCTCTATCCCTTCCGTGCCTATCGTGATGCGGGACTGGGTGGCGTGATGACTGCCCACCTGCGTGTACCAGCCTATGACGCCACGGGACGTGCTGCCTCCCTTAGCCGTAAGATCACGACGGATCTCCTACGCCACGATATGGGCTTCAAGGGACTTGTCATCACGGATGCTCTGGAGATGCGAGGTGCTCAGGCTAATGGCGTGAACTCAGTAGCAGTCGAGGCCCTGAAAGCAGGTAATGATATCCTCCTTGGCCCTTCACAGCCTTTTAGAAGCTCGTAATGCAATCATACAAGCACTCCGATCGGGTGAGGTGAGTGAAGCCGAAGTAGAAGAGAAGTGCCGTCGCATCTTGGCCTTCAAGTATGCGCTGATCATCAAGAAAGAAAGTCTCCCGAAGCTTCTGTTGCTGAAGTCAAGAAGCAGATCTGGACTCCCGAAGAAGCTGCGCTTCGCAGCCGCCTCTGGCAAGCTAATGTATCTGCTGGTGAAGGAGAAGATCCCACGGCAAAGACTAAGGCTATTCAGTCTACCTCGAAGACTCGTCGCTAAACCATACATCTATGCGCTCCCGTCCTCTCGCTGCTCTCCTCTCGCTTCTTCAGCTGGGTACGCTCTATGGGCAGACTCCTCAGCTGCCCGATAGTCTGCAGGTAGATAGCCTACCAGTCACTACGGAGCATATCCTTGCTCCCGAATCTGTCTCCTCCAAAGCCTTAGCTCGTATCGATAGCTTAGCTGAGGCTGGCCTTCGTATGGGAGCTTATCCAGGGTGCCAGATCTTCGCCTTCTACCAAGGTGAGGTCCTTGTGAACAAAGCCTATGGTTCGCTTACGAGTCTCAAGGGACGACAGGGGGAGCCTGCTACGCCACAGAGCATCTATGACCTGGCTTCTATCACGAAGGCTGCTGCTACGACACCTGCTCTGATGCTCCTCGTTGGGGAAAAAAAGATCAATCTCAATTCGCCACTGCTGAGCTACCTCCCGGAGACCAAGGAGACCCTGCTTGGGATGGTCACTATTCGCCAGCTCCTGCTCCATCAGTCTGGGCTACCAGCAGGGATCAACTTCTATACCGATCTTATTGATGATACGAGCTATGAGGGCTCGCTCATCCGCTATAAGTCCTTTGCAGGTGGTGTGCCTCTCGTAGGGAAAGGCTTGGGGTAATCCGAACTTCCGCTTCCTCGATAAGTACATCTCTGATAAGGCAACCGAAGAGCATACCCTGCGCTTTGGCTCAAAGAAGTATCTATCGCCATCCTTCAAGACACGGATGATGGAGCGCCTTCTCTCGGCTCGTGTCTCATCGGATAAGAGCTACCGCTATAGTGATCTGAACTTCATCCTCCTCCAGCAAGTCATCGAGCGTGTCTCTGGTGAGCCCTTAGATGAGTTCGTCACGAAGTATATCTATCGCCCCTATCCAAGCTCGTCTGTACTTCAATCCCTTGGAGCGTGGCGTAAAGATCCAGCAGATTGCACCCGCCCAGCATGATACCTTCCTGCGTGGGGAGATCCTGCGTGGTACGGTCGATGATGAAGCTGCAGCTTGTCTCGGTGGTGTATCGGGTAATGCAGGACTCTTTGGAGCGGCTGAAGAACTCGCTAAGGTCTGCCAACTCCTCCTCCAGCATGGAGCATGGGGTAAGAAGCAGGTCATTCCCAGCTCTACCGTCCGTCTCTTCACTGAGACGACGAGTGCATCGGGCATCAGAGCTCTTGGCTTTGATAAGCCCCGCTCTTCGGGTGGTCCTACGGGGATCTATGCCTCATCGGCTACCCTATGGACACCAGGGCTTCACGGGGACGTGCTTCTGGGTAGACCCAAAGTATGACCTCATCTTTATCTTCCTCTCCAACCGCACCTACCCAACACGTCAGAATACGACCCTCATACGTGAGCGTCTCCGTCAGCGCTCCAAGACTTGGTCTACGAGGCTGTCGGAGCCACCACGCCCAGATAAACATGATCCCTTATCATCTCGCTACAGCTATGAGCCAAAGTAAATACTACATCCACCACGATTATCGGTGTCGCTGGTGGCTCTGCCTCAGGTAAGTCAACCCTCGTACGCAAGCTCCAGGAGGCCTTCGCTGATGAGCACGTCACGACGCTCTGCCACGACTTCTACTACAAGGCGCACGATGATCTCAGTCTCGAGGAGCGCTCCAAGCTCAACTACGACCACCCGCACTCCTTCGACACGGATATGATGATCGAGCATATCCGCCAGCTCAAGCAGGGGCAGAGTATCCAGCGCCCCGTCTACTCCTTCACCGACCACAACCGCCTGCCTCAGACGGTATGTGTCCAGCCCGCGAAGGTCTTGATCCTTGATGGTATCTTGATCCTTGAGAACAAGGAGCTCCGCGAACTGATGGACGTCAAGGTCTTCGTTGATACCGATGATGACGTGCGCTTAGCTCGTCGCCTCGTGCGTGATGTCCAGGAGCGCGGACGTGATATGAACTCGGTGCTCAAGCAGTACTTCTCACGGTGAAGCCCATGCATCGTGACTTCGTCGAGCCATCCAAGCGCTATGCCGATATCATCATTCCCGAAGGGGGATGAACTCCGTCGCACTCTCGCTACTCGTTGAGAATATCCATTCGATCCTGAAGCGTGGTCAGCTTGAGGAATAAGCGCTTCTCTCCTCCCAACCTTTACCTCCCTACTATCTCACTGATATCATCGCTTATCGGCAGTGATACGATCTGTGCTGTGGCTACTGCGCCTGGTATGGGTGGTATCGCTATTATCCGCGTGTCAGGGCTCCGAAGCCGTCGGCATCGTTGATCAGATCTTCTCCTGTCGTGAAGTCCGTACGCTCGAGCGTGCTAAGGATCGAATGGCTTACTTTGGTCGCTTCTCTCACGAGGGCAAGACGATCGACGAAGGTCTGGTCACTTGCTTCCGTGCCCCACGCTCCTATACGGGTGAAGATGTCGTAGAGATCTCGTGCCACGGCTCGGTATTTATCCAGCAGGCACTCCTCGAAGCTCTCACCGATCAAGGCTGTCGTATGGCAGCCCCAGGCGAGTTCACGCGTCGTGCTTACCTCCATGGCAAGATGGATCTAAGTCGTGCAGAGGCCGTTGCAGACCTCATCGCATCCGAATCAGAGGCGCAGCACCGCATGGCGCTCACACAGATGCGTGGCGGCTATAGCGCAGAGTTCGCCCAGCTACGTGAGCGGCTTCTGCAGCTGACCAGCCTTATGGAGCTGGAGCTGGACTTCAGTGAGGAGGATGTTACCTTCGCTGATCGTACGCAGCTACTGGAGCTCCTCGACGAACTGACGGCGAAGATAGAGCGTCTGACCGAGAGCTTCCGCCTTGGTAATGCGATCAAGCGTGGCATCCCAGTGGCTATAGCTGGTGCGACGAATGTGGGGAAGAGCACGCTGCTCAATGCCCTCTTGGGCGAAGAGCGCGCTATCGTCAGCGATATCCATGGTACGACCTCGTGACACGATCGAGGACGTGCTGAATATCGATGGTGTCCTCTTCCGCTTCATCGATACGGCGGGCTTACGCTCGACGGATGACACGATCGAGGCGCTGGGTATTGACCGCAGCTACGATAAGATCGATAAGGCGAGCCTTGTTCTTCTCCTCGTCGATGCCCTGCGCATAGCTGATGAAGCCTATCGTACGGCGCTCCTCCAGCTCCTTCCTCGCCTGGAGAATAAGCCCTTCCTCGTCTTGCTCAACAAGGTCGATGCCATCGATCCTCAGACCACGCAAGCCGTACTAACGGACCTTTCGTCGCTACTTACCGAGTATTTGCCTTCGGATGAAGCGCCTTCGATCCTTCCCATATCGGCCCAACGAGGGGACGGATTGGATGAGCTTCGTGCAGCACTGATCAAGGCCTTGGCACTTCCCGAGCTCAAGTCTACCGACCTTGTCGTGAGCAATGCCCGCCATCATGAGCTTCTCACGACGGCTCTCCATAGCCTAAGGACCGTGCGTACGGGGCTAACGGATGGCCTCCCTACTGACTTGCTGACGCCCGACCTGCGAGGTGCTATCACGGTCATCGGTGAAGTCACCGGAGCCGATATCACAAGTGACTCCGTCCTCCACAATATCTTTGCCCACTTCTGCATCGGCAAATAAGTCGGCTTTTTCGTAGCGCTCTCACCTCGTCATTACCTTGTTTCTGTTTCATATCTTTGTCCGATAATACACTTAAATTAACACAAGCGCTTATGCCATACTATCACGTACTCATTGAGACAAGGTACCTCAGGGACCTATCTGAACTGGATAAGACTGACTTATCTCAAAATCAAAGAGGAGATAATTATTCCCTTCCTAAAAGGGGACAAGTTTTATTTTGATGAATGTTTACTAGATGAGACTAAGATCATAACTCCCATCATCAAAACATCAGATATCTCGTTTAAGGAAGACGTTGCTAAAGTGAGAATATTCCAGCTTGGGCTAGAAAAGACTATGCGGCCAAGTGAAATACTTTGAATACCGACGTGCTTTGAGGACATTACTAGGTCTATCCTGATGGAGTGCCAAAGTCTTCTTCAGGAAGCTACGCCTAAACCAGAAGCACCGACAGTGACCAAAACCCAAAGCTCCTATGGACAAATCAAAAGTATTTATCGTGCATGGGCATGACGAAGCTGCACAGCAAGCGGTTGCTCGCTTCGTAGAGAAGATCAGGTCTTGAAGCTATTATTCTGCATGAGCAAACAAGTTCAGGTAATACTATCATTGAGAAAGATCGAAGAGTACACCAATGTCGGCTTTGGCATTGTGCTCTATACTCCTTGTGACTTGGGCGCATCCAAAGAGGAGAAAGATCAACTGAAACCTCGAGCAAGACAGAATGTCGTCTTCGAACACGGCTATCTCATTGGGAAAATTGGACGGGAGAATGTCTGTGCCCTCGTTAAAAGCGATATTGAGACGCCCACTGATATCTCAGGTGTCGTCTACATTAAGATGGAAGGAGGAAGGGTGGAAGTATAAGGTCGCTGATGAGATGAAGGCCCGTGGCTATGATGTAGATCTCAACAAGATATAGAGTAGCTCCCTTGCTCCATTCAAGGGGCGAGACCTCGAGCAAGGCTCTACGGCGAAAGCTATATAGCTTTGGATTGATTCCTATATGGGATCACTCCGATTGCTATATAGCTTTTGTTGTATTCCTATATAGCTTTTCACTTGATTACTATATAGCTTTTTGGGTGATTACTATATAGTATTGGCTCGATTACTATATAGCTTTGTAACGTGTGCTGTATAGGAATATTTTGAATGGAAGTGGTTAACTTCGCAATGTGTACCAAGTGAGACACATAAACACATTATTACTAACAGCTTAATACCATTTGAATCCCATGGGAAAAACAAGCCTTTTAGCCTATGTGCTACGCGAAAGAAAAAAATGAGCATCGGCAAGCTCAAAGGGCAGATCGTACAAGTAGCGTCGCCCACAGACCGACGTAGCGTTTCCTTCGACCACTTCTGCGAAAATGGTCGCCGATCAAACTACTTTCAACTATATGGAGGTCGCCTCCGTGCTCAATCTGGCTGCCGATATGGCGAGAAAGCTCGTCGCTAACGGCGATATGGTCGAGTTCGGGCGTCTGGGCAAACTGAAAGCCCAGCTTCAAGAGCAAGGTCGTGCCCAAGGGACAGGAATTCAATGCGAGCCTGCACATCACCGAGGCTCGCGTGCTCCTGCGCCCCAATTCCGAGTACTTCCGCTTGGATGATGTCAGCTTCGAGCGGGTCACTCCCTGCGTGAAGAAGGCGAAGAAAGCGACTCCTAAAACAGGTGGTGGCTCGTCGGACAATCATTCAGGAGACGGGCATGTAGGGATCTGATGCCCGCAAGTGATAGGAGTCATCTTATCCCCTTTAGTACCCGATCCCACATCTCAGTGATCTATCAAGTGAAGGAGGCCACGCTCTCCTTCACTTGATATTTTTAGTGCTGACGCTCCGCCAGCGCCTTTATCCTGCTACCATCACGGCTCGCAAGGAGAAATCAAAGCTTCATCTTTATCACGCGTGCCTATATCTCTGTCGTAGACACCATCTCTAAGGAGAGGGTGGAAGAAACTATAGGCAATGTCGAGGTGGTATGTCCTAAGATTTGGACTGCTGTGTCCACCCCATTACACTTATGCAGGCCCTTCAATAAGTCGGATCTTCCCTGTGAGTAGCTGCTGCATCATGCCCTGCTTTATCTGCTCGTACTTGGCTTTCTTGGTTTCCAAAGATGAAATCTCTTCATCCATAGATTCTATTATTGATGCTATTCTTTTTTTGTTCTGAGATATCAGAAGGCATTGCAAAAACCAATGTCTTTTTATGTCTTTGTACGTAGATGTGAGGCTGAGCTCCTCCTGTTTGGCATTTATATATTGCATTTTGCCTAAGCAATAAACAATAATACAGGAACTCAATGGAAATCCCTTTTTGCTCATTTATTGTAGAGCAATCGGAAGCAAATATAGGGCCTTTATAAAAAGAGATGTATCCCGCATTTGCTCCGGAGGCACTTATTGTTATGGTGTTCGCTAGCCTATTTGAAGAGGAATGGTATCCTGCAGGTTGTTTCCCACCAGCGATGACTGGGATATTACCAGCTTTATACTCAGTGGAGTTAAGCATAGCTCCATTCTGAATTTCAATGGTTCCCATTTTCTTTTCTACCCAAGGGTCGGTGAATCCTTTGAGGCGCTTTTTACCGGTCAGAAGCAGCTGACGGAGCCTTGCTTGATGTTCTTCTTCTTCTCGATCAGCTTATCAAGGGCCGATATCAAGTCATCAATGCTCGTAAGGGCAGAGAATATTTTACGTTGCTCTGCTATAGGAGGAGTAAGTATAAACGTTTTTTTTATCGCTGACCTTGAGATAGATGTAACTTTTGTCCCCTGCATTAATGGAAATAATTGCTTGTGATATATCGTCGCATTAAACCCATACCCAAGATATCCGACATAAAACGACTCACAGTTTTTAGGGTGCAACCAGATTGTATGAAGCCCAGCAACTACATATGAAGTACCTACATTAATTACTTCAACAGCTTTTCCTACTGTTTCGTCTTCTGCTGTATCAGCTATCATTATGTCGCCATCATATGCAACAGTTGTTGCATAATAGTTAGGATTTGATATTGCAGGAATAGTGCCTTTATTTACATCAACATGAGCTCCATATTTAGTTAGGATGTCTCCATAATGGATGCTCTTGATCTCTCCTGACTGGGAAAGAGCATCTCTTGAAAGAGTGTTGTTCGGTAGGAAATCGAAAGCTTTCCCTAGATTATTAATCTCCCACACCTCGGGGATCAGTCCAATCTCTGTATCCTTGAATCTTGTTTCTTTCGTGCTTCCAGCAAATCAGATAGTGAATCCCATTTCCTTTAGGTAGTTGTTGACTTCACTGCTCATAGCTCGCCACATCCAGCTGTAGCTTAGGCATAGTATTTTCGTAGCGCTCTGCCAGGGCTGTTACCTCCGTCGCTATACGGTGGGTAACGGACTGCATCAACGACTCACAAGCGCCCACAATAGTTGCAAGCCACTTCTTCTCGACGACGAGCATCTTGACCTCCTCTTCTGTGAGCTCACCATACTTTTTTTAACTACGGCTACCGTCAGTTCTTGGCGCTTCTTCTTCAGCTTCGTGCTGAGCGTTCCTTTTTCCTTAGAGAGGGATAGCCACAGCTTCAGTATATTCACATCGGCAGCGCTTTTGCCTTCCAGCTTTGCATTCTTGATAAGTCTCTTTACATCTGCCGCCTTGATATTAAGCGCCTTTTTCATCCTCCTTCTCATCGTCCACGTCAAAGGAAAAATACATCAATGTACTGCTCTACAAATTCGTTCATAGCAGACTGCTTACGATCAATTTGCTCGATAAGAACGCTAATTGCGGATGTCTCGGTTGTGAAATACTCACTAAGCACGATAGGTACCGGTAGAAGGTCACAGACAAGCTCGTCATACATACAATCCGCCTCCTTCACCTTGATGGTATTGGTCTTCTTGTCCATTGTTTCCTTTGCGCTTTATAGCTTTGACTTCGGGATACGTCCAGCCATCATTAGAGATCATATAGCAGTCGTCCTGCGTGGACTCAGCCCAATAGTTGAGCAATACATCATAAGTATCATACGCATCCACCAGCCCACTATGGCCCTTTTACTTTATCCAGTAGGGAATCAGACCAATCAGCGATGAGCTCTTTTCGGATGTGCCCTTGGGAGACTGCCAATAGCTTGGGCTTGACCTCTTCCGCCCATTCTTTAAGGACCGAAGGAAGGCTTCCCCTTGGCTTATGTATGACGGATCTTGCTCAATAGTACTGCTAATCTCCTCCTTTGCAGGCTTCAGGGAGTAGTAACCGTTGGTTCTCTCCTCAAAAAGATGCCCCCGTAAAGAGGGACACGCAGCCCAATAGTCATCCATAAGCTCTATATCGTGAGCTGGGAGTCCCCCGTGAAGATGGGCTTCGATATCGTGCTGTATCTCGGTGTCTCTGGGCTGGATGTAGCGAGGGATATTCAGGTTGTAATCATTCCGCTCAATTTCGCTCCATCCCACCATACGGCAGTAGTGAGGAATAGGCTGCTGCGCCTCCCAAGCATCGACAATGCACTTGATGTCTTGCTCGCGCAGGCGATTCTTAGCTCCATCCTTCATATAGCCATCCTTTGCGTCGATGAAGAAGATGCCCTTACGGTTATCTTTACCCTTCTTATCGATGACAATAATGGAGGCCGGAATTCCTGTCCCAAAGAAGATATTGGCAGGCAGTCCGATAATACCTTTTATATAACGCTTCTGGATGATGTCTTTGCGAATAGCATACTCAGCATTACCTCGGAATAATACGCCGTGAGGGAAGAATACAAGCACCACGCCCCTCTTCTGACTTCATAGAGGAGATAAGATGCATCAAAAAGGCATAGTCTCCACACTTAGCCGGCGGGAGAAGCTTTTTAGTCCAACGCTTATATGGGTCTTCCTCTAGACTAGAAGAGAGCCATCCCTTCACCGAAAAGGGGGATTTGCCACACATACGTCAAAGGTGCTAAGCATGCCCATTTGCTTGAATTGTGGATCTCCAAGAGTATCGCCAACCTTGATCTCCGAATTGCTGATCCCACGCAGGAGCATGTTCATCTTAGCAAGAGCAGCCGTAGTACTGTCTTTCTCCTGACCACAGACGGAGACACGATGATTACTAGCCTCAGCAAGAGCTCGGAGCAAAAGGGAGCCCGATCCACAAGTAGGGTCGTAGATCGTCTGTTCACCACGATCAAGCTCATGGATGCGCAAGACCTTAGCCATAACTCGACTGACCTCGGCAGGGGTGTAGAATTGCCCTTTGCTCTTACCGCTCTCTGCCGCAAAGTTCTTCATCAGATATTCGTAGGCATCGCCCAGCAAGTCATCATCAGCCGCTCTATTGCTGGAGAAGTCGAGCGCATCATTCTCAAAGACCCCAATGAGACGAGAGAGGTTTCGACCATAGAGCGCCCAGAGCCTCAGCTTCGCCGGGTCATTGAAGTTGGGCAATGCAAGGTCGCCAATCTTACGGGCATTCAATTCCTTGATCGCCTCCAGTTTGGTGTTCATTAGCTCTCCTATCCGATCATTTTTGCTTTTAGAGAGACAAAGTCTCTAAAGTAGCATCCTTCTGGCATCTTCAAGCGGAATCCTGGCTGTCCGGCCTTATCCGATAGGTACTTAACGAAGAGAATGATCAGCACATAGTCCTTGTACTGACTTGCATCCATAGAGCCACGCAGTGCATTGCAGGACTCCCAGAGCGTTCTATATAGTTGTGATTTCTTAATGGCCATACTGTCTTTTGCGATCTATCACTATGAATTTTTGGGCAGCGAGACGATAAACTCTATAGATATCTTGCCCGCTCAAGTTTGGGCAAAGACCTTGTAAATCTTCGCACAAATCATAGCGTGCATTACTATCGGGTAACTTCCAATCTCGAGAAGCATTCTTGAAGATATAAGAGTCAATTTTCTTGATCAGTTCAATGGCTTCGTCTTGATCCTCGGGAGCATGCCAAGCGTGACGGTTGTTCCAGAGGGCTTTGCATCGTTTGTTGTCGAGCCCAGCGGGAGTCTTGCTGCCGTGCTTGATGGCTTTTGATATGATCGATGAGCTTCTCTATCCTATCCTTTGCTGTGGCATTAGTCTCCTTCAAATAGTCTAGAAGGGCTTGCAATTTCTCACTAAACAACTTCTGCTCCTCTTCGTCCCCACTATTCCAGTCTGTATTTACACGGCGTGCCTTCCTTCAATGACTTCTGATGCGCCTCTGGCATTGCCACCAGCTTTCTTGATCGCCTCCTCTGCAGCTTTCTTCGTATCAGTAGAGTCATCGATCAAGTCAAGGAAAGAAGTCGGCAGACGACGCGATCAGTGTCTCGGCCTCCTCTGCGTGGATATGCTGGTCGAGCATTTGGCGCATGTCAGGGTCAAGGGTGCGAGGGTCAAAGTTGTCACCCGACTTCTGACGCACCTTGCACTGTATAGTACCAGCTTCACGAGAGTGTGAGGTAAATTTATTGATCTGCTCGAGAGTAAAGTCTGTCGTGCTAAAGAAGTCTGACATATTGTTGTATGCTGTGACCATACAACTTGTGATACTGTACATAATGTTGCGACGATCCTGAGCAGGCTCTTCACCCTCCTTCTCTGAGACATAGTAATCTGCAAGGGCTTCCAAATCCGTCAACCCCTTTGTCTTCCCAGATTCTCTTTAATCCTTCGTATGCCTCGGTAGCTGCCAGCAGTTTCTCCTTACACTTGGTAACAGCACTACTGAGTAAGCCTTCAATATCAACATCATCTAAACCTTCAAATCCTGAACCATCATTGAACTTGACCACGGCGTCTTCGATGCTATTGAAGAGATTCTTGAAGCTGACAATTCTTCCAAATTCCTTGTGGGTCTTGGCTATCACATTGCCGTCTTTATCCCGAATGTCTTCGCCGAGCCTATTGACGCGACAAACAGCTTGGAACAAAGTATGATCTTTGATTTCACTATCGATGTATAGGATGGTGGCAGATGGAGCATCAAAACCTGTCAGAAGCTTATTGACCACAATAAGCAACTTCATCTGAGCCGGCTGCTTGACAAAGATATTCTTTGCCCATTCTTCGTATTCCTCCGCATTCCGGACTCCAGCATCTAAGAAAGAGCGTTTGGCCCAGTCATATTTGTATTTAGCTTCGGTAGTCTTGTTGTTGTCTGCAGAATCATTGGCAAGGTCTCTTTCTGCAGGGGTCATAACTCGTCACTACCGAGCATCTCCCTTTAAGACCGCTGTTTGAGAAGAACTCATAATAGCGATAAGCCTGATAGATAGACCCCGCAACCAGCATAGCATTACACCAGTCTTTATTCAGTAGACCATAGCCGAGGTCATCGAGTATGCTGTAGCCAATACGCTCTATTCTTTCTTTAGTCGAATAGATTCGTTCCATAGTCGCCCAACGCTCCTCAACCATCTTCTGTTCCTCGGGCGTGAGTTCACGCCCAGCTGTAAGGGCAGCAAGTTTCTGATCAACCTTACTCCTGTTTGTAAGCTGCTGTTCTACATTGCGATATTCATATTGAAGATCCAGAATGACCTTGTCTTCAACAGCTTGCTTGTGTAGATACTTATGAATGTATGAGCCAAAGGTGAGCTCGGACATATTCTTGATAGCCTTGTACTTATCGCCCTTATCTTTCTTCAAGAGAGGAGTACCCGTGAAGCCTATCAGCATAATTTCTTTTGCCCATAATAGCCTTCATAGCTTCGTGTAGTCGCCCACTCTGCGTGCGGTGGCACTCATCCACAAAGACAAAAATATTTTCCCCCTTCACACAGAAGTTGCTTCCATACCTCTGTGCTATCACTGGACTGAAGTTCATTTAGGTAGTCATCAAGACTAACCTTGGTGCCAGACTCATCCTTCTCGGCTTCATCCTCAGAGGTATGAGCACCAAACTTATGGATCAAAAGAGCAAATAAGCCACTCTTCGCCCTGATTGAGAGTTTTCGAGCAAGTCACTGCTTGAATAAGCGTGATGAAGTTTATTTCCGCCCTTGATAAAGGTGTTGGCAGTTGTATATCAAGTTCCTTACGATCCGTGATAACGACGACCCTCAGATTCTGATAGTTCCTACGAATATAAGCTGCCAACGCCACCATTGTAAAGGCTCTTCCTGATCCCTGCGAATGCCAGATAACGCCGCTTTTCTTTCTTGGGCATTCTGCTTACAGCTGCTTTGATTGCATATATCTGATGAGGGCGCAGCACCTTCTTCACACCTCCGTCGTTGAGTATGCCATAGCGGAAGAAAAACATGAAGTCTTCTTTGTTGAAGAACATTGAGTAGGCTTCCTTCTCGGAGAGAGTATCACCCATTTTAGTTGTGTCCCTCTTCCACTTACTCCAGAAAGGCAAAGGCGTACCAATCGTACCATAACGGAAGTCTACACCATCGTTAGAAGCTATGGTAAACTGGACCGTAGTGAAGAAAGACGGGATAAAATCAAGTTCATTGCTCAGGTGTTGCTTTGATACCCTCCTCGTAATTGACAAGACTACGCTTCAATTCGATGACCGCAAGAGCAATGCCATTCACATGAGACAACAATATCTGGACGCTTGTTCCTACCAAACAGAGGATCGATATAGCTTACTTCTTCGGCAATAGCAAAAATGATTGTTGCTGATATTATCAAAGTCGAATAGCAGCACATCTTCGTGGGTGCCTTCTGGGGAGGGTAGCGATTTGATGCCCATTATGAGCGTATCGTATAGCTCATTATTGCACTGGGTCAAGCTACTCTTCTTCGAATCGGCAAGACGCGCCTTGCTCTTTAGTTGAGTTAGTACATCCACTATTTGCGACTCTGTACGTCCTTGCTTCGTCAAGAATTCTCGTACCTCATCATCTAGGATGGGAGAATTTGTATTCCTTCATTATTGACTGTGGCTCCTTGAGCATACTGCCAGTTGCCAAGATAGGTATATCCCAATTCTTCTTGGAATCTCTTTACAAGAGTATTCTGATAGTCCCGTTCCTTTTTTTCTTGATAATTAGCCATACTATAGCGGGAATTCATTTAGTTGTTCTTTTAATCTTTCGCCACTCTGGAAGATACATTCCAAGGATGTGATGAAATTTATCAGTATGATTCTGCTCTATAAGGTGAATCAACTCACGAGCAACAACATACTCAATACAGTTAAGAGGTTTCTTAGCCAACTGGATATTAAATTTAATCTTACCAGTAGCTTTATGACTTTTGCCCCAGCTAGACTGCATTTGAAGAGTAGTCCATTTTGATGCTTTGACATCAAGAATATTCTCCCATTTTGCAATATATTGCTCAAGGATAAGAGCAAGCTGTTCCTTATACCAAGCCCAGAGAACATTAGCAATATTCTCTTTCGTTGTACGCTCGTGGACATACACTTTGATGTAGTCCCCTTCCAGCTCTAGATGGTGAGTACAACTATTGTCTCTGATTACTTTGAGGCGATATAAACCACCTTTGTAATAATGTGCTTCTCCGGATATGTATTCGCGCTCATCTTGCACAGTGTAAGATGCTACGTCTTTACGCTTCTGAATGAGCCAAACCCATTTCTTCAGAAGAAACAAACGGATCTGTTCTTCTGAATAGCTTTCAGGGGCAGATACATGTACTCTACCATCTGGCGGATAAACCGCTAAATGAAGGTTCTTAATAGGCTTTCGCTCTACCTCAATATCTATGTCGTTTAGTTCCATTGATCTGTACCTTCTGTAATCAAGCCCCTTATACTCACGAATAATTAAGTTGGTCAATTCAGTATTGAACCACAAATTTAGCGAAGCTAATCCGATATGACGTAGAAACTCCCCACGCCATCAAATTATCCTCTTCTATATACGCCCATCCAATATATGGACTCTATCCCTTAGCAATGCAATATACAGATCCTGCATCTCCTTCGCTTGGGAGCTCTGCCGAATGCTGGCTTCCCATTCGGGGAGGATGCACCTAAAAGTGAATGAAGATATTACCACTTACTTCCTCTTCTAGCTCTAAGACTGTCATCGCTTCAACGAAATGTTACTGAGAGAATTCTCATTCCCCCAGAGAAGGTCCGTGCAATCTTCATATCCTCTGGAAAACAAGTGCTGTAGACGGCTGGTTATAGTCGGGTCATTGCCTATTGGTGCGTAGGGCAAGTAGATCTTGAGGTGTATATCGGCACCAATCGATCATAAAAAGAGTACTTGCCCCCTGTCCTTGACGCGATCAAGTTTCGGTACAGATCCATACTTAGGGATGTGTTTGGCAATCTCCTCGTACAGGGATTTTAGGGGGTGATTATCTGGCTAATTTAATTAAGTAAAAGATGGATAATGGTTCCATTTTGGAAAGTAGCGTCCCCTTCCCTTAAGGCAATCGGCCCACAGTAGCTAGCTACTGTGGGCCGATCTCATTCTTATCCTTGCTCTGCTTCTTCTCGAGGAGAGGAGGTGCTCAGCGTAGCCGGCTTGCTTCATCTCTTCGCGGGGAATGAGCGCAGGGCCGCGCTATTGATGCAGTAGCGTAGGCCACCCAGCTCCTGCAGGGCCGTCTTCGAAGACGTGGCCGAGATGCGCCTACCCGTCTTGCTACGCACCTCGATACGCTCGTACCGTGGGAGTTGTCTTGATGCTCACTGATGAGGGTGGAGTCAATGGGGCGGGAGAAGCTGGGCCATCCACCAGCCCGAGTCGAACTTATCCGTGGAGATGAAGAGTGGTTCGCCCGTCGTGATATCGACATAGATGCCTTCGCGCTTCTCGTCCCAATAGTCGTTGTCAAAGGGATGCTCCGTGGCGGCGTGCTGCGTGACAGCGTACTGAGTGAGGGTGAGCCGACGGCGCAGCTCTTCGTCCGAAGGCTTGACATAGGCATTGGCCTCGCGAGCGATCTGGAAGAGTTCGGGGCGGATATGGCAGTAGCCCGATGGGTTCTTGTCCAAATAGTCTTGGTGGTAAGTCTCTGCATCGTAGAAGTTGCGGAGGGGCTCTACCTCGATGACGATGGGCTGTGTGTGCTCACGCTGTAGCGTCTCGATCGCCTTCTTGATCGTCGGTAGGTCTGCGGTGTCGGTGTAATAGATGCCCGTGCGGTACTGATCGCCCACGTCGCCACCTTGCTTGCTGAGCGACGTCGGATCAATCGTCAGGAAGTAGAGCTCAAGGGAGCTTGCTGAGGCTCACCTGATCGGGAGCGTAGGGTGATGTGTGCGGCTTCGGCAAAGCCCGTCGTGTGGCTACACACTTCCTCGTAGCTGGGGCGGGAGGTATGGCCATTGGCGTAGCCGACCTCTGTGGAGATGACGCCACGTACTTGCTTGAAGAAGTGCTCGGTGCCCCAAAAGCAACCGCCGGCCAAATAGATCTCTTTCATAGGGTGAAGTGGATGGAGTGTTGGGTGAAGGGTGTGTCTGCGTGCGCATAGCTCAGAAGTCCTAAGGCTCCAGCTGCCAGTAGTAGCAGAAGGGTCAGTGTGCGGAGACTGTTCCGTTTCATAATGCCTGTTCTTTTAGACTGTGTAGGGGTTGATGGTAGTTTACTGACTTACTAACAGCGTAGGCCTGACGATAGTTATGAGCCGCCTAATATCGGGGTATAGTTTAATTCAATATGGGGTAGGGGTGCGAACCTATATTGGTTCGTGCTCCGACCACTATTGGTTCACGTACAGACCAATATAGGTTCACGCGTCGACCAATATAAGTTCGCTCAGTGACCAATATAGGTTCATATCACCTACCACTATTGGTTCACTCTCGCTTTGCTATGTGAGACCATAGCACGGTATTTCAAGAGACCATTGCGCAATGGTCTCCAATATATATGAAGGAGTAGCGAGTGGGAAGTTGCGGTTAATTTGCCTTTGGTCTTGGAGTCCGTAGAAAAGCTTCTTATGATTGGTGATTTTTTTCTAGGGAGGGACATTGGTGATTTTTTTAGCTTCGTTGTGAGGGGCCGCTTTAAGGGGCTTACTCCCTAGGGGAATTGATGAAGTGGCAGGCCTATGCTATTGGGGCTGGTTTTGCGACCAGTACTAGTCTCTGGGTTGACCAGTACTGGTTGCATATATTGACCAGTACTACTTGGCGCGGTGACCAGTACTGGTTCGATTGGCAATCAGTACTGGTTTGTTTAGCCCCCTCTTTCGAGTGATGTAGATGAAGCCTATAATTCTCTACTTCTGAGCACCTCTTTAGACTTGGGATTACCTGCCGGAGGGTGGTGGCACTCGCTCCGTTGGGAAGAGGGTGAGGAGTCGTGGATGATACGATGCGTCTCCATCGGGTAATATCGCATTCTGCCAGCCTTTTGCACGTCTCTGGAAAACCTTTGGCGAGCCTAGGTCGTTTCACTGATTTACGTTACCTTTGCGGATATAAGTAATCAATTCACTAAATTGAACTATTATGGCAACTGACAAAGAACGGTTACTGAGCGAATTCCCTGCCATTAGCACACAGGAATGGAAGGACAAGATCGTGACCGACCTGAAGGGAGCTGACTTCGAGCGTAAGCTCGTCTGGCGTACCAACGAAGGATTCAACGTCAATCCCTTCTATCGTCGCGAAGACCTCGAAGGTCTCTCTACCCCCAAAGTGATGCCTGCAGAGTACCCCTATGTCCGCTCCACGCGTATGGACAATGAGTGGCTCATCCGTCAGGACATCAATGTAAATGACCCCAAGGAAGCCAATGAAAAGGCACTGGATATCCTCAATAAGGGGATTACCTCGCTGGGCTTCAAGCTTCGTCGCGATCAGGTCAACAAGGAAACACTAGCCGTCCTGCTCAAGGGTATCATGCCCGAGGCTATCGAGCTGAACTTCTCTTGCTGCATCTCTGTAGCAGCTCAGCTCGCAGGCGAACTGGCCGCTTATCTCACCGAAGTAGGAGCCGATGTAGCACAGTGCAAGGGCTCGATCAACTTCGACCCCTTCAAGAAGCAGCTCGTCAAGGGTATCTCTAACCCCCAGTGGGTAGCTACGTGCGCACAGCTCCTCGATGCTATCCGCCCCCTGCCTCAGTATCGTGTCCTCACGGTCAATGCCCTCAACATCAATAACGCCGGTGCCTATATCTACCAGGAGCTGGGCTACGCACTCTCTTGGGGTGCTGAGCTCATCGACAAGCTCACGGAAGCAGGCTACTCCATCGAAGAACTGACGAGCCGTATCAAGTTCGTCTTCGGCGTAGGGTCCAACTACTTCATGGAGCTGGCTAAGTTCCGTGCTGCACGCTGGCTCTGGGCTGAGATCATCGGTGCCTACGGCGACCAGTATAAGGGTGACACTGCTAAGATCCACATGCACGCTGTCACCTCTACCTGGAATAAGACGATCTACGATGCTCACGTTAACCTCCTTCGTACACAGACCGAAGCGATGTCAGCGACCCTGGGCGGTGTAGACTCTCTGACGGTACAGCCCTTCGATGTTACCTACCAGGAATCAGACAACTTCTCCGAACGTATCGCACGCAACCAGCAGCTCCTCCTCAAGGAAGAGTCTCACTTCGACAAGGTCATCGACCCCGCTGCTGGCTCCTACTATATCGAGCATCTGACGAACGCCCTCGCAGAGCAGGCTTGGAAGCTCTTCCTCGCTGTAGAAGAAGAGGGTGGATTCGCTGCTGCTGTCGAAGCAGGTAGCGTACAGAAGGCCGTCAACGCTAGCAACGCTAAGCGTCACGCTGCTGTCGCTGCTCGTAAGGAAATCTTCCTCGGTACGAACCAGTTCCCCAACTTCACCGAAACGGCTGCACAGAAGGTCGCTGAGGTCGAAGAAGGTGGTCACAGCTGTGGCTGCGGTACTCCTTCGATCGAAGCTCTGAACTTCGACCGTGGTGCATCCGAATTCGAAGCTCTTCGTCTGGCTACTGAGCGTAGTGGCAAGGAGGTCAAGGTCTTCATGCTCACGATCGGTAACCTTGCGATGCGTCTGGCTCGCTCTCAGTTCTCCAGTAACTTCTTTGCTTGCGCTGGCTACAAGGTCCTCGACAACCTTGGCTTCGCTACGGTGCAGGAAGGTGTTGACGCTGGTCTCGCAGCTGGTGCCTCGATCATCGTCCTTTGTTCGAGCGATGATGAGTATGCAGAGTTCGCTCCTGAGGCGTACAAGTATCTCGCAGGTCGCGCTGAGTTCGTCGTAGCAGGTGCTCCTGCTTGTGCAGACGACCTCAAGGCTGTCGGCATCGAGAACTTCATCAACGTGAAGAGCAACGTCCTCGAAACGCTCCGCCAGTTCAACCAGAAGCTTGGTATTAACTAATCGGTAAGGAGACAGAAGAAATGAAACCACAATTCAAGAACATAGATATTAAGTCTGCAGGCTTTGCCCAGACTTGCCCCGTCGAATGGGCTTCGAAGCAGGATAACAGCTCTGTATGGCGTACTGCCGAGCAGATCCTCGTCAAGCCCGTCTACACGGCGCACGACCTCGAAGGGATGGAACACCTCGACTATGCTTCCGGTATTCCTCCTTACCTGCGCGGTCCCTATAGCGGTATGTACGCTATGCGTCCTTGGACGATCCGTCAGTATGCAGGCTTCTCTACGGCTGAAGAGTCTAACGCCTTCTATCGCCGTAACCTCGCTTCTGGTCAGAAGGGTCTTTCCGTAGCCTTCGACCTCGCTACCCACCGTGGGTACGACGCTGACCATCCTCGTGTAGTCGGTGACGTCGGTAAGGCTGGGGTATCGATCTGCTCGCTGGAGGATATGAAGGTGCTCTTTCGATGGTATCCCCCTCAACAAGATGTCCGTCTCGATGACGATGAATGGTGCCGTACTTCCTGTCATGGCATTCTACATCAACGCAGGTCTCGAGCAGGGTGCTAAGCTTGATGAGATGGCTGGTACGATCCAGAACGACATCCTCAAGGAGTTCATGGTGCGTAACACCTACATCTACCCACCCGAATTCTCGATGCGTATCATCGCTGACATCTTCGAGTACACGTCGCAGAACATGCCTAAGTTCAACTCGATCTCTATCTCCGGCTACCACATGCAGGAAGCTGGTGCTACGGCAGACATCGAGATGGCTTACACGCTCGCTGACGGTCTCGAGTACCTCAAGGCTGGTATCGCTGCTGGTATCCCTGTAGATAAGTTCGCTCCTCGTCTGTCCTTCTTCTGGGCTATCGGGATGAACCACTTCATGGAGATCGCTAAGATGCGTGCTGCACGCTGCCTCTGGGCTAAGATCGTCGGTCAGTTCAACCCTGAGAACCCCAAGAGCCTTGCGCTTCGTACGCACAGCCAGACGTCTGGTTGGTCGCTCACCGAGCAGGACCCCTTCAACAACGTAGGTCGTACCTGTATCGAAGCTATGGGTGCAGCACTCGGTCACACGCAGTCGCTCCACACCAATGCTCTTGACGAAGCTATCGCACTGCCTACGGACTTCTCAGCTCGTATCGCTCGTAATACGCAGATCTACATCCAGGAAGAGACCCTTATCTGTAAGGAGATCGACCCATGGGCAGGTTCGTACTACGTCGAAAGCCTTACGAACGAACTCATGCACAAGGCATGGGAGCATATCAAGGAAGTCGAAAGCATGGGCGGTATGGCTAAGGCTATCGAAACGGGTCTGCCTAAGATGCGTATCGAAGAAGCTGCAGCTCGTACGCAGGCTCGTATCGACTCTCGTCAGCAGGTCATCGTCGGTATCAACAAGTATCGTCTCGAGAAGGAAGATCCTATTGATATCCTCGAGATCGACAACACCGCTGTACGTGAGCAGCAGATCGCTCGTCTGAATGATCTGCGTAAGGGTCGTGACGAAGCTGCTGTCAAGGCTGCTCTCGAAGCTATCACCCGCTGCGTAGAGACGAAGGAAGGTAACCTCCTTGACCTCGCTGTCAAGGCCGCTGCTCTCCGTGCTTCTCTCGGTGAAATCTCTGACGCCTGCGAAAAGATCGTAGGTCGCTATAAGGCTATCATTCGTACTATCTCAGGCGTGTATTCTTCAGAATCCGGCGAAGATCAGGACTTCATCAAGGCCAAGGCTCTTGCTAAGAAGTTCGCTGAAAAGGAAGGTCGTCAGCCCCGTATCATGATCGCTAAGATGGGTCAGGACGGTCACGACCGCGGTGCAAAGGTTGTCGCTACGGGCTACGCTGACTGTGGCTTCGACGTGGATATGGGCCCTCTCTTCCAGACTCCAGAAGAGTCCGCTCGTCAGGCTGTCGAAAACGACGTCCACGTGATGGGTGTCTCTTCACTGGCTGCAGGTCACAAGACGCTGATCCCTCAGGTCATCGAAGAGCTGAAGAAGCTTGGCCGTCCCGATATCCTCGTCACGGCTGGTGGTGTCATCCCTGCTCAGGACTATGAGTTCCTCTACAACGCAGGTGTTGCCGCTATCTTCGGTCCTGGTACCCCAGTAGCTTACTCCGCTGCTAAGGTCCTCGAAATCCTCCTTGGTGAAGAAGCCTAAGCAACTCCAATAAGGTAGCCCCCGAGGCTACACTACTAAACGGCAGAGAGCCCCATCCACCGAAGTGGATGGGGCTCTCTTTTTAGCCTTTATCGAAGGAGGGTCGCTTACTTCTTCAGTCGTGCGAGGATCTTACCTGCAGATTCTGATAGGAGGACCACAGCGCCGGCGAGGATCGCAGTATCCTTGATGACGAGGCGACCAGCACCCGAGAGGAAGGGGAAGCCATCGGCCCATTCGCCAGCAGCTAAGGCTTCGGGCGAAGCGTGTACCCATGTTTCGGGCGTGGTGATGAGGAAGCTCAGCGTCCCAAGAGTCATGATGATGCAGAGGACCTCACCGATGATACCGAGGTAGGGAGAGAAGAGCCCGAGGAAGACAAGGATACCGATCGTCATGATCAGGATACCGAGGCCGTGAGAGAAGAGGTAGGTACGGTTCTCTACATGCCAATCGTGCTTAGCCTGATTGTACTGACCTTCGGGCACCTTATTGAGGGTGTATTCCTTTACGGTCTTGCCTTCGTCGTTGGTCACCTTATTATTAGCGTCCTTGAGGAAGAAGCTCATCAGCGGGCTATTTGCCACGAAGGGGATGATCCCATTGGCTTCGTAGTTAGCGAACTTCAGGCCGCCGATCCATACGAAGATGATGAGGATGGCCACACGGATCAGTTTGCGTCCGAGGCCCCCCTGAGATTGCTCGCGCACTCCAAGAAGGAGATGAATGCCTTTTGCATTTTGTTTGAGTTGTTTGTTAGGTTGTTGTTAAAAGAATTGTCTGACTTACAAACCTGATGCTTCTTGGGAAAGTTCAAGCCGTGCAAGTTCGTGGCCACTGAGAAGGCTTGGTTTTGGGGGCAAAAGTACTTATCGTTTACTCATATAGCTATTCAACCTTCCGCAGCTTGCAGTTTTATTCCATCTAAATCCATTACATTTTAAAGTTTGGGTAAGTCTCGCCTATGATGAGGCCAATTATCTACTAGGATGGAATTAGCTGTGAGTAATTTAGATCTGACGATGTTAGTTACTCCCGTTGGTATTCATGGTGCATGAATGCGAGATCATCATGTTTGAGCATAGTTTACACTCAATAGAGAGAGGAGCTGAGGCGTTTCCCCGATTTGCACAGTTCTTTGGGAGGCGGGTGCTTTGATTATTCTACCTCACATTTGCGATTGGTACGGCTCTGTGAATTTCTTCTGGTCTGATCTGTCTGGCCCGTATAGCAGGCGTATGCATGGTGGTTTGCTGCGTTTTCCGCACACTTTGTACATCTTATCTTACACTTTGTCAGTGGATCGTGTATCAGAGTATGTTCCCTGTCATCGTGGGTACTATCATAAGCCTCTATGCTTTGAGCAGATTTATTCACGCCTCGCTCCTATCACCCTCGCAAATATGCTTGTGGGGACTTATCAACGTGTAGGTATGGTGCTGAGTGTGCCTGCATCTTTTATTATGGCCAGGTCTGCACTTCCTACAAATATAATAACATTCAACCGAAAGTAATATAACATTCGGTCGAAAGTAATATAACATTCAATAAGTAATATGTATTCAGTCAGAAACAATATAACTTCGTGAATGAACTGATATTACTTCCTTATAAAAATCTTCTACTTTCCGACGAAGTCAAGTATTGTTGCCAGAAAGATTACTTTAGCATATAAATCGATATCTCACACGGCCCCTCCTCTTCTTGGTAATGTTTCCGAGGGAAAATCTAATTCATGTTATGGCAAATAAAACCATTACAATTTGTTGTCGTCGAGCGCAAGCTCGCTGTCGGCAAACATGCTGGTAAGGTCATGCTTATCGCAAAGCCAACCGGCCGTCATCATGTTGACTTCCGCAACTTCTGCGAGCGAGTCGCCAAGTCCACCACCTTCAATCGCCAAGAGGTCGAGGCTGTCCTCAACTACGCTACTGAGATAGCGAAGGACATCGTAGCGAATGGAGATATCGTGGACTTCGGGGATCTCGGCTCGCTGATGCCTTCATTCAAGAGCAAGGCTGTAGAACAAGGGACGAAGTTCAATGCGAACATCCACATCGAGAAGCCTGTGGTACTCTTGAAGCCTTCGAGAAAGTACTTCACGCTCACCGATGTCAGCTACGAGCAGACAGAGCCCAAGACCAAGACTGCGAAGTCAAAGCCCAAGAAGAACATGCCCGAGGGCGGCACGCCTTCTGAGGGCAACGGGCACGTAGGTGTCTAAGCTCCGACGGCTAAGCCAAGACGCTTCGCCCCGCCTTCACGCGATGAGGGCGGGGCGAATGCCTTTGGTGGCGGGAGGAAGCAGCTCCGTCGGGGAGCGGGAGCCGATGAACTACTGCGGGGCATAGGGTGTTCTAAGGGTGCATGATGAAGATTATTCGCACGATTTATCATAAGACACGACGCCTCGTCGCCAATACGCCTCCACTGCCGACGGAGCTATTTACTTTCCCTTTGGGCTTGACACTGGTCCTGCTCTTCCCGCCGGCTGTGGCGTGGATAGCAGTAGCCGCCTTGCTCACACTCTCTATGCTCCTCCTGTGGTGTATGGGGGCGCTGTGGGTCAATCGCTCTGTCGTCGGCCGTTCGCTCTTTGTGCTCCTCCTGTGGGGTGGGCTTTTCCTGCTCTCTCCCGAGGACGTCATGGAGCATCCCTTAGGTGCTCAGGCGCTCCTTCTTATCAGCTATCTCATCAGTAGTATTGTAGTCGCTGCCTATCGCTGGGCAAAAGAGCACCGAATGAAAGGGTCAAGAGCTCTGCATCCGTGGGACGAATCCTGCGTGTCGAGCGACTCCGCTTCGAGCGCATCTTAGTCCTTTCGTCTCTGGCTGGGCTTGCTCTTCCAGGGGCTTTGTGCTCAGCTTTGCCCCGTAGAGCATCGTGATCTCCTGCATATCGCCTCTACCTTCATCGTCCTCTTCACGTGGGCGGTCTACACGATCGAGTGCATTCACCTCGTCTGGGTGCAACGTCGTCTCGAGAACGAAGAATGGATCCCCGTGCTCAGCGATGATCAGCGCCCCATCGGTCGGGTGCCTAAGACGACTCCCGAATATGAAGGCGGGCGCCTGCCAGTAGTTCGCCTCATCGCCTTATCGCGAGATATGATCTATCTGGAGCAGTCTGAGGCGCCATCACTCCCCGCTGCCTCTGGCTACGACACGCCATTCATCTCGTGGCTCACTGAAGGAAGCCGCCCCGACCAAGTAGCTCAGCGCCTCATCGACCTGCGCTTCTGCGGCATCCGTCGTGCGTCCCCGCTTTCTCCTGCATTATCACGAAGAGATCAATGGTCAAGCGCTCAGCGTCTATCTCTTCGCAGTGGACATCGCAGAGCCTGGGCAGCTGCTCATCGACTGTCTTCCGACGCGTGGCAGATGGTGGCCCATCGATCATCTGGCTCCAGAGATCGAGACGGGTGACTTCACTCGCTACCTGCGCTCCGAATACCCTTACTTAGAGCAGACGCTACTCTTGGCGCGTCGTCTTCGCTCTTCATCTTCCCATTCCTAAGACTTCCATGGCTCACTCCAATCTTGGCAAGCTCTATCTCATCCCAGTGCCCATCGCCGAAGTAGATCATCGTACTTGCCTGCCCGAATATAATCGGGAGCTACTCCCTACGATCCGTCACTACATCGTAGAGAATATCCGCTCGGCACGGCGCTTCCTCAAGGCCGCTGATCGGAATATTGACATCGATAGTATCACCTTCTACGAGCTGAATAAGCATACGCCCGAAGGCGCTATCGGGGAATATCTCCGCCCCGCACAAGCTGGAGAGCCCGTGGGCGTGATCTCGGAGGCGGGCTGTCCTGCAGTAGCTGATCCAGGAGCTGATGTAGTAGCGCTGGCACAGCGCCTCGGTATCGAGGTCGTCCCTCTTGTCGGACCCAGCTCGATCCTAATGGCTCTGATGGGCTCTGGCTTCAATGGTCAGGGCTTTGCCTTTGTAGGGTATCTGCCTATCGAAGATGCTCGCCGCGTACAGACACTCAAGGAGCTGGAGCATCGTGTGCGTACCAAGGGTGAGACGCAGATCTTTATCGAGACGCCCTACCGCAATGTGCAGCTCGTCGAGCAACTCATTCGCCACTGCTCTCCAGATCTCAAGCTCTGCATCGCATCGGGGATTAGCTCCGAAGGCGCGATACTTCGTACGCGAAAGCTCTCAGCTTGGCGTGGCAATATCCCCCAGATTCACAAGGTCCCCACGATATTCCTCATCGGTCAGTAAGCTCCTTTGCGATGGCACTTCAGACACCTATCCCCGCTTTATTCTCCGATCAGCTTCGGGAGCTGCTTCCACCGAGGCCGATGCCCTGCTTACTTCCTTAGACGAAGAAGCATCTGTCTCGGTGCGCCTCAATCGGCGTAAGACGGAGACTCCTCCAGCATCTCTACCTATTGGAGAAGCTGTCCCTTGGGCTAAGCCTGTGGGCTTCTATCTTGATGGGCGTCCTTCCTTCGCCGCTGACCCACTTTGGCATGCAGGTGTCTACTATGTACAGGAGGCTTCATCGATGCTTCTGCGCCTTGTAGCTCCACTCTTGGGCGAAGAGCCCTTGCGTGCGCTTGACCTCTGTGCTGCTCCAGGCGGGAAGAGTACGCTCCTCGTGGACCTTCTCCCCGAAGGCAGTACGCTGGTGAGCAATGAGCTTATTCGCTCGCGTGCACAGATCCTCGCGGAGAACATTCAGAAGTGGGGTGGGGTACACTCTGTAGTGACCTCGACCGAACCGCAACGTCTGGGACGTCTCAGAGAGCAATTCGACTTCATCTTAGTCGATGCACCTTGCTCGGGCGAAGGTATGTTCCGCAAAGAAGAGGAAGCCCGCCGCCAATGGGCCCCTGGCTTAGTCGAAAGTTGCGCTCGTCAGCAGCGGGAGATCCTTGACGATATCTGGCCAGCACTTGCACCAGGTGGGCTAATGGTCTATAGTACCTGCACCTTCAATCGTCGGGAGGATGAGGATATGCTCGCCTATCTCATCGAGGAATTAGGTGCTGAGCCCATGGCCTTGCCTGATCTTCCCGAGCCAATCACTCCATCGTCCCTCAGCTCTTACCCCTGCTACCGCATGATGCCGCATCGCTTGCGTGGCGAAGGCCTATTTATGGCCGTTGCCCGTAAGCCAGATGCCGAGGTCGGTAGCGCTCGTACCAAGTCCGCTCGCTCAAAAAGCAGGCCCAATCCGAAACTCCCTAAGGAGGTGCTTCGCTGGCTTAGTCCGGAGCTACGTGCAGATGTCACGCTACAGTCCTTGCCTGACGGCACACTCACGGCTATTCCCTCGGCATTGTATCCCATCGTCGAAGCGCTCCAAGGGGCAAAGATTCCCATTCTTACTTCGGGGATTCCTTTGGCTGAAGTTAAGGGGCGCGACTTCTTACCGCTTCCAGCTCTCGCTCTAAGCGTGGGGCTGGACGATGAAGCCTTCCCCCCGAGCCGAACTGACGCAAGAAGAGGCGATCCGTTATTTGGCTCGTGAGGCAGTCACGCTTTCAGCTGACACGCCTCGTGGACTTGTCCTTGTCACCTATGAGGGCTACCCCTTAGGCTTCGCGAAGCACTTGGGCAACCGAACGAACAATCTCTATCCGCAGGCATGGCGTATTCGACATCCCGAGCTCCTGCTTTCAGGGTTGGATGCGAAAGAATAAGCCCTTTGCTCATCAATGGATAAGCCCTTTTATTTAAAGCAATTTGCCCTCCATCAGGGGAATACGGCGCAGCGTGTGGGGACAGATGCCCTGCTCTTAGGAGCATGGCCCTTCGTCTACACATTGCCCGAGAAGGCGCATATCCTTGATGTCGGAGCAGGGACAGGCATTGTCTCGCTGATGATGGCACAGCGCTTCTTGGGAGCAATGGTCGATGCGTGGGAAGTGGAAGACGGTGCTCTCAAGGACGCTGCGACGAACTTCGCCGCTTCTCCCTTTGCTGATCGTCTTCGTATTCATTCACAAGACTACCTGCATGCCAAGCAGGAGCAGTGGCATCCCTTTGATCTAATCATCTCCAATCCCCCATATTACACCGAGGGCATTCTGCCTGATGATGCGCGTCTGGGCTTAGCGCGGCACGTAGCCGAAGGCCTATCGCCTGAGAGTCTCCTTCGCACGGCAGCACGACTCTTAGCTCCTCGTGGTGCCTTAGCCTTTATCTCGCCTGCGGCCTCTCTCGCTTCCCTTCGTCGAATAGCTGTTGAGTCGGGCTGGCGACTTAGTGAGCTGGTTACGATCTATTCGAAGCCTGGAGAGGTCAAGCGTGCGCTTACGCTTTGGTGTCGCCTTACCGATACTTCAGAATACACACCGACCCACAGTCTTGATCTCGCGCTTCAAGGCGCTACGGGAGCACCCTCAGCTGAATATAAAGCATGGCTCGGGGACTTCCTCCTCTGATTCTCCCCATCTTTTCATAGAGTATCCTTGGTAGTGGAGCTGAATAGGCTTCACTATCCCTTAGTGCACCGAGGTATATAGGTATGTGGTGGTGACCAGTACTGGTCAGCTGTCGAAGTAGTACTGGTCGCTATATGTTACCAGTACTGGTCGCAAATTGGACCAGTACTGCTTCACTCGTTGACCAGTATTGGTTCATATTTCCCCTCTTTACTGCTGGTTCGGAGTACTTCTTTGACGGCTTGGTATGGTCTGCTATATGTCTGGGCTTTGTTCGATAGAGATAGCTGATGTATCCTGCTTGACTTGAAAGGTGGCTCCCTCAAGCAGGAATCGTGAATATATACTGCTGGAGAATTGGGGCTCCCGCATCAAAATCCGAGTACTTGCTTGAGGTAGTCGATGCGCAGGCTGCATTTCCAGCGTCGCACCTTGATCGAGAGCGTGTTATGCTGCTGGCGCAGAATAGCTAAAGAGAACTTGCGGATGAGATTTAGATTGCGCGCCGAAAAGTTCTTTCGCGCACGGCAAGCATCTTCCCGAAAGGTCACATCCAACTGCCAATGCAGGCGGTTCTCAATTCCTCAATGCTCCCTTATTCTCCTGCTCAAGGTGTCGCTTGTGTGGCTGTCGCTTGGAGAAAGTATCGGTCGTGTCCTCGAAGAGATGGCGCTGATTTCCCTTGAGAGCGAGGACAAAAATCAGCCTTCTTCTTGACCACCTGTTCAGCTATTTCTACCTGCGTACCCATAGCATCCATCGTGACGATGGCTCTTTCAAGGGCAAGCTTATCAAGGAGTTTCGGCACACACGTAATCTCGTTCGTCTTCTCTCCCACAGCCTCTTGAGCAATGCTTAAAGAGTGTTCGTTGACCCAAGCCGAGAGGATATAGCTACTCTCGCCGTGTCCTCGAGGATTCGTTCCACGCATATTTTTGCCGTCTATAGCAATGTGCATACCCGATAAATCCTTGATGATCTGCGAGGTATAGACTTCGAGACAAGCGGCTATCTCATCGGGGTGCACGGCTTATATGACGCGCTCAAAGGTGTCTTCGCTCGGGCAACCATTGGGTAGCTCAAGTAGCGGTTTGAACTCTTTGCCACGGAAGCGGCATAGCTGATACATATCGCTATAATCCTCTCCTCCACAAAGGTAGGTGATGAGTGCGACCATAAGGATGTCGCTGATTCTGTGCTTGCAACGTTCGACGACGCGAGGGTCATGGACGGACGAGAAGTAAGGGGCGGTTTCCATTGTATGTGAGTATTCTTGTGAAGAGAATACTACTGAAGCCGATTTTGAAGCCCTGAGTA
>BNJT01002470.1_pt1 | contig 131132 bp, 287 predicted proteins | sample 8540491 | NCBI WGS metagenome assembly BNJT01 (sample SAMD00202455, study PRJDB9452) | human saliva metagenome | host: Homo sapiens | reverse complement strand
AAACACCATTAGGGAGATGCGAAAGTAGTAGATGTACCTGGAAGTGATCATCACCAAGGAGATAGCATCAACTACACACCAGCTGGAGAAATCACAGGAACAGACGGAAAAGTCTATGTACCAAAAGACCCAGCACAAAAAAACAGTTACATTAACAGACAAACCACAAGTCATCAATGTAGAATATGTAGAAAAAAACAAGCATCAACAGACGTGAAATACCAACCAAAAGTAGGGGAAACACCATTAGGGAGATGCGAAAGTAGTAGATGTACCTGGAAGTGATCATCACCAAGGAGATAGCATCAACTACACACCAGCTGGAGAAATCACAGGAACAGACGGAAAAGTCTATGTACCAAAAGACCCAGCACAAAAAAACAGTTACATTAACAGACAAACCACAAGTCATCAATGTAGAATATGTAGAAAAAAACAAGCTACAGCAACTCCAACATTTACGGTAGGAACACAAAATCCACAATCAGGAAATATTGAAGTAACAGTTGATGGGGTTCCTGAAGGAACTAAAGTTAAATTACCTGGTATTGCTAGCGAAAAAAAGTTGTAACTGGAGGAAAAGTAGAATTAACTAATAACGAGTTACCTGAAAAATCCAACAACAGGAAAAAGGAATTGCCCAAGAAGACGGTAAACTTCCAAAAGAAGGAACAACTGATATTACAATTCCAGGTAAACTAACTAGCGCTAAAGGTGAGCCAGCAAGAGAGTTTGAAGTAGAAATTCCACTACCGATTGTAGTTCCAGATCCAGAGCATTTAACACCAGAAGAAAAAAACAGAATTAGAGAAAAAAAGTTAAAAATCTAATCCAAATATGGATGTTAAAGTTGATGATAAAGGAAATGTTACTATAACAGATCCGAAAAACAGGTCAATCTAAAAGTAATTCCAGTTAAAGATTTAACTGTTAAAGACTTCGAACCAGTGAAACCAACGGACAAAGTTCCAGTGAAAGACAAAAGCCCACTTAACTCCAGAAGAGAAGAAACAAGTGGCAGATAAAGTCAAAGCTAAGAACCCAGGTAAGGAAGTAACAGTAGGAGAGGATGGAACAGCGACAGTGACAGATCCGACAACAGGAATCAGTCACACAATTCCAGGAACAGAGTTAGTGAACCAAGACTTCGAACCAGTGAAACCAACCGAAAAAAAGTTCCAGTGAAAGACAAATCCCACTTAACTCCAGAAGAGAAAAAAACAAGTGGAAGACAAAGTCAAAGCTAAGAATCCAGGTAAGGAAGTAACAGTAGGAGACGACGGAACAGCGACAGTGACAGATCCAACAACAGGAATTAGTCATACAATTCCAGGAACAGAGCTAGTGAACCAAGACTTCGAACCAGTGAAACCAACCGATAAAGTTCCAGTCAAAGACAAAGCCCACTTAACTCCAGAAGAGAAGAAACAAGTGGCAGATAAAGTCAAAGCTAAGAACCCAGGTAAGGAAGTAACAGTAGGAGACAACGGAACAGCGACAGTGACAGATCCAACAACAGGAATCAGTCACACAATTCCAGGAACAGAGCTAGTAAACCAAGACTTCGAACCAGTGAAACCAACGGACAAAGTTCCAGTGAAAGACAAATCCCACTTAACTCCAGAAGAGAAAAAAACAAGTGGAAGACAAAGTCAAAGCTAAGAACCCAGGTAAGGAAGTAACAGTAGGAGACGACGGAACAGCGACAGTGACAGATCCAACAACAGGAATCAGTCATACAATTCCAGGAACAGAGCTAGTGAACCAAGACTTCGAACCAGTGAAACCAACGGACAAAGTTCCAGTGAAAGACAAATCCCACTTAACTCCAGAAGAGAAAAAAACAAGTGGAAGACAAAGTCAAAGCTAAGAACCCAGGTAAGGAAGTAACAGTAGGAGACGACGGAACAGCGACAGTGACAGATCCAACAACAGGAATCAGTCACACAATTCCAGGAACAGAGCTAGTAAACCAAGACTTCGAACCAGTGAAACCAACGGACAAAGTTCCAGTGAAAGACAAATCCCACTTAACTCCAGAAGAGAAAAAAACAAGTGGCAGATAAAGTCAAAGCTAAGAACCCAGGTAAGGAAGTAACAGTAGGAGACGACGGCACAGCAACAGTGACAGATCCAACAACAGGAATTAGTCATACAATTCCAGGAACTGACTTAGTGAACCAAGACTTCGAACCAGTGAAACCAACGGACAAAGTTCCAGTGAAAGACAAATCCCACTTAACTCCAGAAGAGAAAAAAACAAGTGGCAGATAAAGTCAAAGCTAAGAACCCAGGTAAGGAAGTAACAGTAGAAGACGACGGAACAGCGACAGTGACAGATCCAACAACAGGCATCAGTCATACAATTCCAGGAACAGATTTAGTAATTGAATTTGCTAAAGGGGATCCTACAAGATTAGAAGTTCCAGGATTAATCATTACTAAGTGGACGGATGAACAAGGTAATGACTTGAAACAATCTGATGCTAAAGCACCATCAGTACCAGGTGAAGCTAATGAAGCATTAGAACCAGGAGAAATTGACGGATATGTATTTGTAAGAACAGAGGTTAAAGGTAATATTGTAACTCATATCTTCAGAAAAAGTTTCATCAACTGGAAACAATTGGAGATAACAAAACCACAATCTACTCCTGAAGTACCAACTGATAATACAGAACATAAACCTGAAACAATCACTCCAAATGAACAAACAACTGAAACAGAGAATCCTACAGCGAAGCCAAAAGCTTCTCAAAACATCTTGCCAAACACTGGTACGGCAGATGGATTAGAATCTTCTCTACAGCAGTAGCTTCAATTCTTGCAGGTTTAGGATTATTCCTTCCTGTGAAAAAAAGAAGATGAAGATGAGGAAGAAACACAAAAGAATTAATTTTTTTCGATTGACTGAATGAATAATTTGAAGTGTGAACCTTAAGGAAAGAAACGGATAGAAAGATCTAGAAAGTCTTTCTATCCGACTTTCTTTCAGGTCAGGATGTAAGCGCTTATCAATGAAGGAGTATAGTATAATGACAGATAAAAGAAAAGATTTCAAAAATTTGGTATAAGGAACTTCACGATTTAAAAGATGATATAGGAATTATTAATGAAGATAATGAAAAATGGTGAGGATACTCAAAACGATTCAGAAAAAGTGGGAGTTACATCACATTATTCCTTTTTGAAAATGTGAAAAAGAATGTTGATATAAAAAAATAATCGACAGTCTATCAAATTTAATTTGTTTGAAAAAAAGAAATTTCATGTTGAAATCAGTAAAAGAAATTCAAAAAGGAATATGTTATTTTGGAATTGAATTTCATAAAGATGATAATGGAGTATATAATAGCGTTTCATTTTTTTGATATAAAAAGCAACTGAAACATCTCCAAATAGATATTTTCAATACAATGGTATGACCAAATTTAGAAATAGAGATTTAGTGTTCTTTAATCCTGATTTAGCAAAATTATATTGAAAAAAATATAATGAGACGTGTCGGGAGATAAATAAAGATCAGTTACTTGGAAATTGGAAAAAAAGTAACAGATAGGGAATGAGTAGATTAATTTAGAATAATCAATATTTGAAAAAAACTTACAAAAGTGGATAGTACATTGGAGAGCTTTAGGGCATCTTAAATCCTATTTAATTATTATGATTATAAGTCTTAATAATATATAATTGAAGTCCTTTGTATAATATTACTACTTTTTTTAGAGTGGCGGTATTATTTAACTTTATCAAGGGAAATAAATTTTTAACCAGTTTACTTTATGAAAAAAATTTGCTATTATATCTATAAGTAGTGATGTATCATGATAAATGTTGGTGAAGTTAGAAAAAAAGAATTAAAAAAATCTTAGGAAAAGCATCAAATCATACTCATGATATGATTGCTGAATATTTGTCGTGAAATCAAAATATAATTGCAGAGATGTAAATGGGTGAAAAGAAATATTACCTCAGATGTTATTGAAAAAAACTATCTGCATTGTTTTGTTGTACAGTTCCCTCCCTTTTGCTTGGAGAACAAGATGACCATAAGTGTATCGTATCATTTCGAGAAAAATAAATTGACTATTCAAGATTTTTAATGTATTAGCCATGATTCATAAATTAGCCTTGAATCAATTTGAAATGGATAAGTTATTATGAATTTGAGTAAGATATTTAATAGAAAAATTAGAGGAAATGGCTTCTTCTCTTAATTCTTTTCATGCAGTAATATCTTTATAAATAAAGGCTCATCGACAAATTCTGTTGGTGAATCAAATTTAACACTAAATTAAGTCTATAATTTCAAATGAACAAGGTGGGAGAAAAATTAAATATTTAGTCTATTTAATAATCTACCATAAACATAACTATGAATGAAATCTAGTTTTTAACTTTATAATGAGCAGGGGCATGTTATCCGCGATTAGCGGTTTTGGGGGCTGTGAAATTTGATATTATTTTTCGCTTCCCCAATTCAACATGCCCATGGAGGCTCATTGTCAAGTTAAAAACGACTCTATACAACCTTTCTTAAATCATAATGACTTTCTATTGACCGGGGTAAAGAAACACCCTTTGATAATCTTAATTCTTAATTTCATATTCTCAAAAATTTCGATATCCATATGCCACACGTTTAATCACTTTAATGAAATTATTCGTTCCTTCAATAGCTCCATTGGAATATCCTGTCGTAAATGCTTGATAAATCCCATCCTTAAAAACGTTTGAATACTTCAAACTTCTTCTTAAATTCATAAGGTAATTGTCTTGGAATCTCCTTTATACATGTCATAAATGCCTCATAATCTTTCTTCTTGTAGGCTTTTTCTAAGTTCTTGGATGAAATCATATGCATCTGATAACACTTCGTTAAAACTCAATAATTTATCTACTAATTGTGCTTGAGTAAGATAGGGTTTTTGAAGTGATAATTATACCTTAATTTTTTTCTTCATCTAATTCATCGCTTGGTTTTTAACAGCAGTTTCCAATAGCGTTTCAATGTCTTCTGTTGTGTTGATTTAGCAGAGAATTGCTTCATAATTACAACTCGAAGTTGATTAAAATTACGATTCATATGTTGAACGATATGGAATCGATCTACTACGATAACAGCGTTTGGAAATACTGTTTTAATAAGGTTTTGATAAGAAGCATTCATATCCATCACTAAATATTTTACTTTTAAACGTTGTTTACGGGAGAACTTCATAAAGAAAGAAATCAATTCATGAAGTGTTCTACCAGGTAAAATATCAATTAATTGATGATTTTTCTCCATCTAAACAAATGAAATTCATTTTTCCCTTGTTGCGTTTTAACTCCTCTAAATTCATCTAAGCAAAGCACTTTTAGGTAAATAGTTATATCGTTGCATTGTCTTTATTTTAAACTTCTTCATAACCCTTTCTACCGTTTTTATCCGAAATAGAAAAGAAGCTTCGCAATAGTTCTTCTAGAGAAATTTTTCTTTTAAATACAACATAATTTGGCACTCTAAATTATAAGAAATATTACTATTTTTTTAGGCACAAGAGGGCAATCTGCAACCCAAGTTTTACGACAATCTTTACAGATAAATCGTTGTACCTTTTAGTTCTAAAAATAGTCTTACTACCGACTAGGTGTGGAATTCTAATTTTATGTTCCATAGGAGAATGTTTAATGACATTTTCACTAGAACAATACAGACAAGAAGTACAAGAATCGGTCCAAGTTCCTTTAATTTTATGAACTGTTTTCATGATTTTCTGTTAGTGTTTCTAACCAATTTTTCATCCGTAATAAAATTTTCTTCTGTTAATCCTAGTAATTTTCGTATACAATAGTCCATGAGAGAAATCCTCCTTTGGTTTTTAGTTTTTCGTCGACTTAATCATAACCTGGATTTCTCTTTTTTTGCATGTAAAAAAATCCTGTCGGTGATTTCTCACCAACAGGATTTGTCGAACAACCTAAATAAACTAAAGCTCCCCGTGTGTACTATACGGAGAGCTTTTTTTACTATGATTCGTAAGTGTCCAATAATGAGATGTCTGTCATTAGATATGAACTTCCTCTATACTACAAATAAGAAGTAGAAATGGAGGAAATAGTAGGATAAAAACAAATTGTGCCACTAAATGTTCATCAAAAAAAGGAAAAAAGAAACTTACGTCTATTCTAAAAATAGATACACGTATTGATTCAGTTTATGAGGATTTATTAGTCTTTTTGATTTTCTTAAAGAAAGAATTCGTAGAGGATTTGGATTAGTAGCTTGAGTAACAACTAGTGGAGTTTACACAAAATTCTTGACACTGTCTTATTTAAATTAAAAAAATTTTTTTAAAAAAATAAAAATATTTTTCGTCCTTTTTTTCGTATATATAAGTGAAGTGTAATTTCTAGTGAAAAAAATCACTGGAAGATACTTCCAAAAATAATAGAGAGGGATGAAATTATATGAAAGAGAGAATTGAAGGAGCAAGACCAATGATGGATTTAATGGCAAAGAAGATATTTAGCAATACGGAAATTACAGCACAATTTATACGTGATATATTTGATTTGCCTGTAGAACATGTAAAAAAATTTTTAGAAAGTACCCAGATACACGAGTTTTATTTGGATGAATTTCCTTATTCAACACATATTGACGTGTTGGCTGAACTAGATGATCACACACAAATTATTATTGAAATACAAGTAGCCTTACAGATTGACTTTATCAAACGTTTATGCTTATATTTATGTGAACAAGTTTCTAAAAAAATATGAATATGCATAAAAAAAGATGGTACGCAAACTTATCATCTTGCAAAAGAAATGATTCCAGTATATGCTATTGCGATTACACAGGAACGATATTTTTGAAGATGATCGTATGTATCATTCATTTAGCTTAAGAGATGATGAATCCTACGAAGAATTAAAAAGTATATTTTAAAGGAATCAAAGAAAAAAACGTAACTTAATGCGTATGGCATTTTTAGAATTAGATAAATATGATCCAACTAAAATAAAAACACTATAGGAAAGTTCGATGGATTGAGTTTTTGGTAACAAACCTTATACACAAAAATCCTGAGACAATATTAGAAACAGCAGATATGATTATGAATCGAACTGGCTGGACGGAGGAGGAACAAACGATGTATGATGATCGAACAAGGAAATTGGATGGTTACTATGCTCATTTTAGAGTATGTCGCAGAAGAAAAAGAACTAGCAAGAATGGAAGGAATAAAAAAAGGCAGAGAAGAAGGTGCTATTGCAACCATTATCGGATTAATTAAAGACGGAATCCTTACAATTGAAAGTGGAGCCAAAAAGATTAAACATATCAGAATCAGAATTAACTGCGTACTTATCGTAGGAGGAACAAACGATGTATGATGATCGAACAAGGAAATTGGATGGTTACTATGCGCATTTAGAGTATGTCGCAGAAGAAAAAGAACTAGCAAGAATGGAAGGTAGAGTAGTAGGAAGAACTGAAGGAAGAGTAGAAGGCGCTATTACAACTATTGTTAGCTTAATCAAAGATGGAATCCTTACAATCGAAAGTGGGGCAAAGAGATTAAATATGTCAGAGTCGGAATTGACTGCATACTTATCGTAGACAGTTAAACATTTCAGAATTAGAATTGACTTCGTATATGCAGTAAAAACAAAAAAAGTTGTTGCACCTTATCAGTTGATGAGGAGTAACAACCTAAATTAATGAAGTGAAAACGAGTTCTCCGATTATTTCGGAGAGCTCGTTTTTTTGATACTGATTGGTGATTGGACGCTTACGCTACATGGAGAGCTTTTTACTATCATTCATATTAATTACTACCAAATAACAATTGTTCGAGTTCACGTCGTTGTACTTTCATGGTTGCTGTTCTTGGAATTTTATCATAATCCATAATCATTGGCTCATTTAGATGGAGTAAGTTTTCAATAGCTTTAAACCATAATTCCTCTTGGAAGAACTCTCCATCGGTAATCGCAATAATTGGCTGAGGATAACCATGGTTATCACGAATAATTACGACTTCTTCAAGGAACGGAAGATGGTCTAGTAAATAATCTTCGATAGCCAGTGTACTTTCTAATGTTTCTACTAAGTCTACTTGACGATCGTGAAGTAGTAATTCACCGTTATCATTCATCATTCCGAAGTCACCTGTATCCCACCATTCATCATACACATTTTCTTGGAATCGCTCATCTTCTTTAAAGTATGTTAATGCTCGTCCTTTAGAATATAATTGAATATTTCCAGGTGTATTTATTGGAAGAAGTGTGCCATTATTTGTTGCAATTCTTGCCTTTGTAAAATGTTCAAACCCGACTCCCATATTACGGATATTTATTCCTAGTAATGATTCTAATGTATGTTTACGAATGATGGCTGGTCCGCATTCACTTTGTCCATAAATTTGTAAATAAATGCCATTTTTCTTACGATTCGTTTTTTTAAGAAAGTAGCCATAGTTTCCTTATTAATCGCGTCAAATGTTGAGTGATAATAGCGAGTATGTTCAAATAATTCTGGACGTTTTTGCGCAAGAGTAGCCCATTGAACAAAAATTATTCGGATGCGTTTCAATACCAATTGGTTGGAATTGTTGAAGTAGTTTTTCGATATTTTTGAATACTAGGATCTTTAATGGCTAAATAAGGAAATCCTAAACTCATTAAAGAAGACATACCGATATTAAACCGAGAATGTACTGGAGAAATATGGAATGCTAATATGCCTTTTTCTTCCATTTTTTTGAGAAAAATACTCTTTTGAAAAAGCTGTTCTCCATCCCATGCTGTTAGCAGAGTGTGCGATTAGTTTAGGAATACCGGTTGTTCCAGAAGTGTGTGTCATATAACTAATTTCATTTGGATTAAGAGAAACGAAAGGGGTAATGGTTTCAATTTGTTCTTGGATTTCTTGTATAGAAACAGCCTTTGCTTTATTTTTCTTGTAAAAAGCATCACTTTTTCTGCTGTTTCATCATCGTAAATTAACCAAGCATCTTCTAATCGCTCAAAAAAATGTATCAATGATGGAAGCAGGTAAGTGAGCAGAGGTCATCAGTGGAATAGCTCCTAAATAGGAGATAGCACATGCTAATAAATAAGTATCGACAGCAGAGGATTTATACACCATCACTTTTTCTCTTGGTTTAATTCCGATAGTAGATAATTGATAGGCACGCTTTTTGGATGAATGTTAAACTTTCGTTATAGGTAGTTTCTAGTCCAAATTCAGGGAAAAGCTGACAATTTTTCATCTAAAAAAATATTTTTGTATTTGGGAAATCCATACTAGATTTCTCATAATTTTTATATAAATGTAAAGGTTCATGATTATAAATTGTAGACATCGTATCATCCTTTCGAAAATCATCTTTATCTAGTATACAAGAGGGTAATAAAACATGCAAAAATTTTTAAATTTAGTAGTATGCAAACGTTTTATTATTTGATAAAATACACATATGCAACCGGTTTAACACTGGTAGAAATAGGAGTTGATAGATGTGCAAATTAAAAAAATGAAGCAATGCTGATTACTTATTCAGATAGCTTAGGAAAAAAATATGAAGGATCTAAAATTTGTTTTAGAAACCTACTTTAAAGAATCAATTGGAGGAGTACACTTACTTCCATTTTTCCCTTCAACAGGAGATAGAGGATTTGCACCAAGTGATTATACGACCGTTGATCCAGACTTAGGTAGCTGGGAAGATGTTGATGCATTAGGAGAGCAATATTACTTAATGTTTGATTTTATGATTAATCATATTTCTCGTGAATCAAAATTTTTTTCCAAGATTTTTAAAAAGAATCATGAAAATTCTCCTTATAAAGATATGTTTATTCGTGTGCATGAATTTTTTTCCCACCAGGGGCGTCCAACACAAGAAGATATCGATTTAATCTATAAGAGAAAAGATAAAGCACCTTTCCAAACAGTTCACTTTGAAGATGGTACAACAGAAGAAGTTTGGAATACATTTGGTGAAGAACAAATTGACTTAGACGTGAACAAAGCTATTGTAAAAGAATTTATTCGTGAAACGATTAAAGATATGGCTAGTCATGGATGTTCTTTAATTCGTTTAGATGCTTTTTGCCTATGCAGTAAAAAAACTAGACACTAATGATTTCTTTGTAGAGCCAGAAATTTGGGATCTATTAGATGAAGTAAGAGCAGAAGCTGCAAAATATCAAGTAGAATTATTACCTGAAATTCATGAACATTATTCAATTCAAATGAAAATTGCAAATCATGATTATTTTGTTTATGACTTTGCATTACCAATGGTTGTTTTATATTCACTTTTATAGTGGAAAAATCGAATCGTTTAGCTAATTGGTTAAAAATGAGTCCAATGAAACAATTTTACTACATTAGACACTCACGATGGAATTGGTGTTGTTGATGCAAGAGATTTATTAACTGATGAAGAATTAGAATATACTTCTGAACAATTGTATAAAGTTGGAGCAAATGTTAAGAAAGTATATTCTAGCGAGAAAATATAATAATTTAGATATTTACCAAATTAATAGTACTTACTATAGTGCGCTTGGAAATGATGATGCAAGTTACTTGCTATCTAGAATTTTACAATGTTTTTGCTCCGGGAATCCCTCAAATTTATTATGTAGGATTATTAGCAGGTGAAAATGATATTGAACTTCTTGAAGCAACAAAAGAAGGACGTAATATTAATCGTCATTACTATACATTAGAAGAAATTGAAAAAGAAGTTGAGCGTCCAGTTGTAAAACAACTATTATCATTATTACGCTTTAGAAATACTTCAAAAAGCATTTGATTTAGAAGGTGAAATTGAAATTTCAACTCCAGACGAATCAACGATTGAAATCGTACGTTTGAGTGCTGACCAACAATCAAAAAGCTCGTTTAGTAGCAAACTTAGCTACAAAAAGAATTTACAATTGAAGAAAATGGAGTAATGATTCAATTATAAAAAATCGGATATAGAGAGGAGAAAAAAATCTTCTCTCTATATTAAAAAAATTACGAATATAACAACTGTTATGAAAATAGATTTACATTTTAAAATGAAAAATATTTTCTTAAAAATAAATTCGTTCTCACCTATTTACAAAATTGATGAAATAGGTTATGATAAACATGTGATAAAAAAATAACAAACAACGGAGGAATTCCCAGTGAGTGAAGAGAAAAAAAGTAGTAGACTCTCAAAAAGAAGTCAATGAATTAGTAGAGAAAAGGGCTTGTGGCTTTAGAACAATTTAGATTGCTCAATCAAGAACAAGTAGACTATATTGTAGCGAAAGCATCAGTTGCAGCTCTTGATCAACACGGTGTGTTAGCCTTACACGCTGTAGAAGAAACTGGTCGTGGAGTATTTGAAGATAAAGCGACTAAAAAATTTATTTGCTTGTGAACACGTAGTTCATAATATGCGTCATACGAAAACCGTTGGAGTTATTGAAGATGACGAAGTAACAGGTTTAACGTTAATTGCTGAACCAGTTGGGGTTGTATGTGGTATTACACCAACAACTAACCCAACATCAACAGCGATTTTTCAAATCATTAATTGCATTGAAAAACACGTAACCCAATCGTATTCGCATTCCACCCATCAGCTCAAAAAGAGTTCAGCTCATGCAGCACAAATCGTTCGTGATGCAGCAATTGCAGCTGGTGCGCCTGAAAACTGTATTCAATGGATTGAACACCCATCAATTGAAGCAACAAATGCTTTAATGAATCATGATGGAATTGCAACTATCCTAGCTACCGGTGGTAACGCAATGGTTAAAGCAGCATATTCATGCGGAAAAACCAGCTTTAGGGGTAGGTGCTGGTAACGTACCTGCATATGTTGAAAAAAATCAGCTAATATTCGTCAAGCTGCTCACGATATCGTAATGAGTAAATCATTCGATAACGGAATGGTTTATGCTTCAGAACAAGCAGCTATTATTGATAAAGAAATTTATGATGAATTCGTAGCAGAATTAAAGAGCTACCATACTTATTTTGTATCTAAAAAAAGAAAAAGCATTACTTGAAGAGTTCTGCTTTGGCGTAAAAAGCAAACAGCAAAAAAACTGTGCTGGTGCTAAATTAAACGCAAATATCGTAGGTAAAACCTGCTGCATGGATTGCAGAACAAAGCAGGTTTCTCAGTTCCAGAAGGAACAAATATTTTAGCAGCAGAATGTAGTGAAGTAGGAGAAAAAGAACCTTTAACTCGTGAAAAAAATTATCACCAGTTCTTGCAATCTTAAAATCTGAATCTCGTGAAGATGGTGTTGAAAAAAAGCAAGACAAATGGTTGAATTTAACGGTTTAGGACACTCTGCAGCTATTCATACAGATGATGCAGAATTAGCAAAAAGAATTTGGACGTGTTGTTCGTGCAATTCGTGTAATCTGGAACAGCTCCATCTACATTTTGGTGGTATCGGGGATGTTTACAATGCCTTCATTCCATCTCTAACATTAGGTTGCGGTTCTTACGGACGTAACTCAGTTGGTGATAACGTAAGTGTTGTAAATCTATTAAATATCAAAAAGTAGGGAGACGTAGAAATAATATGCAATGGTTTTAAAGTTCCTTCGAAAATCTATTTCGAACGTGATTCAATTCAATACTTACAAAAAAATGAAAAATGTAGAACGTGTAATGATTGTAACTGACCAACAAATGGTTAACTTAGGATTCTTACAACGTGTCATTGAACAATTAGAATTACGTCCTAACAAAAGTTATTTACGAAGTATTTTTCAGATGTTGAACCAGACCCAGATATCACAACCGTTAACCGTGGTGCTGAAATTATGAAATCATTCGAACCAGATACAATCGTGGCTCTTGGTGGTGGTTCTGTAATGGATGCTGCTAAAGTTATGTGGATGTTCTACGAACAACCTCAAATCGACTTCCGTGATTTAGTTCAAAAATTCATGGATATTCGTAAACGTGCATTCAAATTCCCTGAATTAGGTGAAAAAGCTAAATATGTAGGTATCCCAACAACTTCAGGTACAGGTTCTGAAGTAACTCCATTTGCCGTTATTTCTGATAAAAGCAAATAACCGTAAATATCCTTTAGCAGACTACTCATTAACGCCAACAATTGCAATTGTTGACCCAGCATTAGTTATGACAGTTCCAGGATTTGTTACAGCAGATACAGGTATGGACGTATTAACTCACGCAGTTGAAGCCTATACTTCAACACTAGCGAATGACTATACTGATGGTTTAGCTTTACAAGCAATCAAATTAGTATTTGAAAAACTTAGAAAGCTCAGTTAAAAACGGAGACTTCGTTTCAAGAGAAAAATGCATAATGCTTCTACAATGGCTGGTATGGCATTTGCCAATGCATTCCTTGGAATGTCTCACTCAATGGCTCATAAAGTTGGTGGATTCTTCCATACAGTTCACGGACGTACAAATGCAATCTTACTTCCATATGTTATCCGTTACAATGGTACTCGTCCTGCTAAAACTTCTACATGGCCTAAATACAACTACTACCGTGCAGATGAAAAATTCCAAGACATTGCTAGAATGTTAGGATTACCTGCATCAACTCCTGAAGAAGCAGTAGATTCATTAGCGAAAAGCTGTTTTATGAATTAGGAGAACGTGTAGGAATTGAAATGAACTTCAAAGCTCAAGGTGTAGACGAAAAAGAATGGAAAGAAACAATCCATGAAATTGCATTATTAGCATATGAAGATCAATGTTCACCAGCGAACCCTCGTTTACCAATGGTAGCTCACATGGAAGAAATTCTTGCAGATGCATACTATGGTTACGCAGCTCGTCCAGGACGTTTAAAATAATAGAATAGATTTTTGAAGCGTAGTAGTCATTGACTATTACGCTTTTTTTCTTTATATAAAATTTTTACTGTTAGTGTGAGGAGTAGTACAGATGTTTAGTTTATTTTAATACAGTTTTATGGTATACTATTGAAGAAATTAAAGGTAATTTTATACTTTTATTAAGTTGTTAGTGAGGTTTAAAGGAGGAAACAATATGACCCCTAATAAAGAGGATTATATCAAAGCGATTTATAAATTAGGTGGCAATCATGAAATAGTTTCTAATAAGTCAATCACTAATATGCTTCAAATATCTGCAGCTTCTACCACAGAAATGCTAAATAAATTAGTATCAGAAGATTATGTAGATTATGTTCGATATAAAGGAGCAAGACTGACAGAAAAAAAGGGATTTTTGTTTGCTGAACGATTAATACGTACACATAAAATATGGGAAGTATTTTTTTAGTACAATCATTAGGTTTTTCACCAGATGAAGTACATGCTCAGGCAGAAGTACTTGAACATGCTTCTTCACCTGAATTGATTAATCGATTAGTAGATTTTTCTGGACGATCCAACACATTGTCCACATGGAGAAATTATCCCTACGATACATGAATCCTAAACAATGCATGAGATAAATGCTGATTTGGAGGGGAAAAATATGTCAACGAAACATCAACGAATAATTGAATACATTGAATCTTTACCAGTTGGCGAAAAGATTTCCGTTCGTACGATTGCGAAAAAAATATGCAATTAAGTGAAGGTACAGCATATCGAGCTATAAAGGCTGCTGAAAATCTTGGAGTTGTTTCAACGATAGAACGAGTTGGAACCATTCGAATTGAGCGTAAATCAAAAGATAATTTTGAAAAACTTTCTTTCGGTGAAATTGTTAAAATTATTGAAGGGTGAAGTTTATGGAGGCTCTCAAGGTTTAGACAAAATCCTAAATCGTTTTGTAATTGGTGCGATGACAGAAGATGCAATGACACGTTATATTCATCCAGAATCATTAGTGATTATTGGGAATCGTAAAGAGGCTCAGTTATTAGCATTAGAACAGGGAGCAGCAGTACTCATTACTGGAGGATTTACTGCATCTGATGAATTAATACGTAGAGCAGATGAATTAGCAATACCAGTTATAGGAACAACTTATGATACCTTTACTGTTGCATCACTCATTAACCGTGCAATGACTGATCAATTAATTAAGATTATGATTGTTTCAGATATTTTTACGGAATTTTCTTATACTCATTATTTAATGATTGATGATACTGTTGAAGATTATCGGAAATTGAATCAAGAAACCGAAAACTCAAGGGTTTCCTGTGGTGAATCATTCGAATCGTCTTGTAGGTGTTGTCACTGCAAAGGATGTCATTGGAAAAAAAGTGATCACATAGTTATCGAAAGAGTAATGACGAAAAAATCCAAGCGTGACTAAATTACATGCTAGTGTTGCTAGTGTTGCGCATTCGATGATTTGGAATGGATTAGAAATGCTGCCTGTTGTTCAAGATAATATGGAATTATTAGGCATTATTTCTAGGCAAGATGTTATGAAGGCTATGCAACTAGCTCAACGTCAACCACAAGTAGGGAATACGTTTGAAGATGATGTTGCAGAGAGTTTAAATGTACTTGATATGGATGCTCAACAAGCGAAATTCAATTTACAGTAACTCCACAAATGACAAATAATTTAGGAATGTTATCTTTTGGAGTTCTATGTGAAGTTGTGAGTGTAGCATCTAAAGAATTTATTTCTCGTAGTCAAAGAAGAAAATGCCGTTATTGAGCAATTAGATTTACATTATTTAAAAAAATGATTCCAATTGATAGTGAAATTGTTTTACAAATTCAATCATTAGATAATGGAAGAAAAAAATAACAAAATTAGATATTTCAGTGTATTTAGAAAATACAATCGTAGCAAAAAGCAGTAATGTCTAGTCAGTTAATGGAAAGGAATTAATATAAACGATGAATAAACAAGAATACTTATTAGCTATTGATAAAAGAAATTCAAAAAGCAGACTCAATCGTTATTTTTACGACATGAGTTGCCAGATCCAGATGCCATCGGTTCTCAAATTGGATTGAAAAATTATTGAAGCAACTTATCCAAATAAAAACAGTATATGCTTTAGGAGAAATGAATGATGACTTAGCGTATATTGGTACAATGGATACAATTTCTCAAGAAGTTTTTGATGCTTCATTAATTATTGTGAACGATACAGCGAATACGCCTCGTATTGATTCACCATATGAGGTAAAATCCATCAGAGGTGATTAAAAATCGATCATCATCCTGATAGAGATGTTTATGGAAAGATTTCTTATGTGGACACAACTGCAAGTAGTACAAGTGAAATTTTATGTCAATTTGTATTTAATGAAAAACTCCCCTTTGGAAAGTAAACGAAGAAGTTGCAAATGCATTATATGCAGGAATTGTAGGGGATACAGGACGTTTCTTATATCCAGCAACAACAACTGTGACTTTCGAGATGGTTTCTAAATTATTAGAATTTTCCAGTAAAAATTTCTGAAATTGCTTATCATATGATTACCAATCCTGTTTCAGTAAGCCGTTTAGCTGGATATATTTACCAAAAATATGGAAATTTCAGAAAAATGGAGTAGCAATTACGATTTTAAGCCAAGAACAATTAAAAAGAGTTTGGAGTAGAAGAACATCAAACTCATGGTGTCATTTCATTACCTAGTACAGTTGAAGGTGTTCATTGCTGGTGCTTATTCGTAGAGCAACCAGATGGTACTTATCGTTGTAATTTACGTTCTAAAGGCCCTATTGTAAATGAAATCGCAGCAAACCATGGAGGAGGAGGACATCCTCTAGCCTCTGGTGCTGTCGTGAAAACACTAGAAGAAGTTCATCAAATGTCTGAAGAATTGAATGAATCTTCTAAAAAGTTTCTTGCTTCATTGAATAAATAAAGACTTATAGTTGACTTTTAGTTGGATAGAATAATACAATGGTTATTGAGTTGGATTATTCTATCCAACGATTGTTTATGCAATTAATTTTGAAAAAAATTAAAAAAATGAGACGGAGGTGACTCAATGAACTCAGAACTATTAACTGGAGGCCTCGCGATCTTAACTTTAGTAATCGGAATTGTTGCTGGATATTTTGTTTTCAAATCCAATTATGAGAAAAAAGTTGTAGCTGCTCGTGAATCGGCTGAAATGATTTTAGAAGATGCTAAAAAGATGCTGACCGATTAAAAAGGAAGTATTATTAGAAGCTAAAGAAGAAAAATCATAAATATCGTACTGAAGTTGAAAATGAGTTAAAAGAAAGAAGAAATGAAGTATTACTTCAAGAAAAAAAGAATGATTCAAAGAGAACAAAATCTTGATCGTAAAGATGAAGTTCTTGAAAAAAACGTGAACAATCTATTGAAGATAAAGAAAAATAAACTTCAAGAAAGAGCACAAGTCATGACGGAGAAAGAGGAACAGATTGACGCTGTGTTATCAGAACAAAAAGCTGAATTAGAACGAATTTCAACGATTAGTCGTGAAGAGGCACAACAAATTATCATGCAGGAAACACGTGATGAATTAAGTCACGAACGTGCCGTAATGATAAAAAGAATCTGAACAACGTGCTAAGGATGAAGCAGATAGAGCGGCTAAAGATATTATCTTACAAGCCATTCAACGTTCAGCTGCTGATTTAGTAGCAGAAAAATACAGTTACTGTGATGACATTACCTAATGATGAAATGAAAGGACGAATTATCGGACGTGAAGGAAGAAATATTCGTACATTAGAATCATTAACAGGGATTGATTTAATTATCGATGAAACACCAGAAGCTGTAGTACTAAGTGGATTTGATCCAATTCGTAGAGAAATTGCTAAAAATGACTCTAGAAAAAAATTAATTGCAGATGGACGTATTCATCCTGCAAGAATTGAAGAAATGGTTGAAAAAAATCTCGTAAAAGAAATGGATGAAAGAATTCGTTCGATTGGAGAACAAGCAACATTTGAAGTTGGAATTCATTCATTACATCCAGACTTAATTAAAAATTTTAGGTCGATTATATTTCCGTACAAGTTATGGACAAAATGTTTTTAAATCATAGTATCGAAGTTGCAAAACTAGCAGGAATTATGGCTGGTGAGCTTGGAGAAGATGTAAATATTGCTAAAAGAGCTGGTTTACTTCATGATTTAGGAAAAGCATTAGACCATGAAATTGAAGGTTCACACGTTGAAATTGGTGCGGAAATTGCTCAAAAATACAAAAGAAAAACAAAATTGTGGTTAATGCCATTGCATCCCACCATGGAGATGTTGAAGCAACCTCGACAATTGCGATATTAGTAGCTGCAGCAGATGCCTTATCAGCTGCAAGACCAGGAAAGCACGTAGTGAATCCTTGGAAAAACTACATTCGTCGTTTAGAACGATTAGAAGCTATTGCGAATGAACATGAAGGTGTAGAACGTAGTTTTGCGATTCAAGCGGGTCGTGAGATTCGTGTCATGGTTCATCCAGAGAAAATTGATGATGCAAGTTCGATTTTATTAGCACGTGAAATTCGTAAACAAATTGAAGAAGAACTACAATATCCAGGACATATTAAGGTTACAGTTATTCGTGAAAACAAGAGCTGTAGAATATGCTAAATAATAAAAAAACACGCTAGATTTTCTAGCGTGTTTTTTTATCATGATAGTGCAAAGAAAACCCTTCTCGATTAGAGAAGGGTTTATGGATTTTAGTTATTTTCTCCGGAAGACTGAGTTGTTATTTCATTTCTTGCTGGCACTTGTGTAGTTTGATTATTTTTGTTGTGCAGGTTGTTGTTGCTGAGAATTTTTGAGGGATCGTCGTTGTACTTGTTTTCTCTTTTTCCTCAGGTCTAGTACCTAACTGAAGTTCATGTGTTACAGGATCAGACGTTTTATCTTTAATTGTAACAGTTAGACTAATCGTAACAGTTTCACCTGAAATGTTTTTGAAAAGTAGCACTTGTTTTATCAACAGTTTGAGTTTGACCTCCAACTGTAATTGTATATTTAGGTTTGTCTTCACCGGATTTTACAGCATTCCAAGTGACAGAAACTTCTTTCTTAGTAGCATCATAACTAACGTTTAATCCTGATGGAGGATCAATTTTTTTCTTCAACATATTGTTGAGTTGGTAGTGCACCTTTAACAAATAATTCTGTACTTACTTTGTCAGAAGGTGTATTTGGTCCAGCTAACGCTAAAGGATTTGAACCGATGACAATTTGTGAAGATACAACACTAGAAGGTTGTTCCCAATCTTTGACAGGAGTTTGTTTCATGGCAAAATTCATTAAGTGAGCATAAATCCATTTTGAATAATTGGATTCAGTTTGAGATAATCCATGACCTTTTGCATAAGGATTATCATATCCTGTCCATACAGAAATGGTGTACGCTGGAGAATAGCCGATGAACCATGAATCTGGAATGACAAACTCATTATCTGAAGCTCCGATTTGTTTTTCTTTGTTCTGGGAGTATAGTTCGTAGAACCAGTTTTAGCGGCATGAGGAAGATTTCCCATTTGTAAATCATTTGCAAATCCATAAGTGAAAGTATCTTTTAGGATATTTGTAATCATATAAGCTGTTGAATCTTTCATTGCTTTATGTTGCTCTGGTTTTAAAAATCTAACACTTGACCATCACGAGTTGTAATTTTTTTGTAACGGTATATGGTTTTGAATAAGTACCATAGTTAGCGAATGCAGAGTAGGCAGCAGCCATTTTTAATGGAGATAAATTTGCACCAATCGAGTTGCTTTCTACTAAAGATTCTTTTCCCTCATTTGTAACAGATAAGTCTAACTTTTTAAGGAAAGCTTGAATATTATCATTTCCTACTGCTTTAAATGTTTGATAGGCAGGTGTATTACGAGATAATACTAATGCTTTACGCATCGTCATTGTTCCCATATATTGATTGTCCCAGTTGTTTAATTCAAAACCACTAGAATATTTTTGTTGGCTTATCAACTAATGTTTGACCAGTAGAATAGTTTAAATATTCAATGGCTGGTCCGTAATCCATAATTGGTTTTAATGGTTGAACCTGTACTTCTATCATTTTCAACAGCACGATTATAAGCTAATAAATTCGTTTGCTTACGACCACCATTAATCGCTCTTACAGCACCTGTAGTAGAGTCTAACATAACAACTGCATTTTTGAACTTCATCGTCAATATATTGAACATATCGATTTGTATTTAGAATTTCATATAAACGATTTTTGTGCCTGTGAATTTACAGTTGTTTCAATGGTTAATCCGTCAGAGTAAACATCTAATCCTGTTTTATCTTTTACTTCATCAGCAACCATTGTTAAAAATGAATCGAAGATTAAACGGTTATCGTCAGTTGAAACTTGTTCATGTTCTGCTACTAATCCTTCGTCTACAGGAGTCGCTTTTTGCTTCTTGCAATTGAGCAGCTGTTAATTTGCCATTGTCTTTCATCGATTGCAATACAAGATCACGACGTTCTTTTGCTTGCTCTGGATGAGCATATGGGTCATATGAACTTGGTGCTTGTGGCATACCAGCTAGAAGTGCTAATTGTGGAATCGTTAATTCCTTTAATTCTTTTTCCAGTAATAATTAGCAGCAGTACCAAATCCATAAGTATTATTAGCCATATAAACTTTGTTTAAATAGTAAGTCAGAATTTGTTCTTTTTGAAAATTCACGTTCAATTTGTAAAAGCTAATAAAATTTCTTGAATTTTACGTTTATAAGTTTGGTCTTCTTTTTAGTAGAGAAGACAGATAATTTAATTAATTGTTGAGTAATCGTACTACCACCTTGAGTAATATGACCCGCAAAGAAGGTTACGAACAAAAGAACCAACAATTCGAATTGGATCGATTCCTAAGTGAGAATAGTAACGCTTATCTTCAATTGAAGTGATGGCATCTTTTTAATCCTTGTGGCACATCTTCAGGTTCAATTAAATCACGATTTTCTCCACCTAGTTTAGTAATAAGTTCTTGATTCATATCAAGAATTTGCGTTTCAGTTGCTCCTTGAAGATCTGAAGCAGAAATTTCTGGAGTAGTTGAAGCGTAATAGAACACTAATCCAGTAAAAACAAACAATGGTTATTACAATGAGTGAAAATAAAAGCTAGCAATATCCAAATAGATTTTGCTTTTTCCTTTACTTGTTTTGTTTTTACTGTGTTGTGTACGTCTAGTTCGGCGTGTTTCTGGCATAGAAAACCTCCTAAATTTTATCAATCAATTGATCAACGATTGGAAATGTAGTCTAAAAATGGATTGTACTGTTAGAGGAATTTGCATTCCATTTTCGCGTATATAAGTTAATGGAATAGACTTTTTCCCATCTTTGTTTTCTCTTATATATGAAATTAAATACTGACTTTCAAGTAAAATAATACTCATTTAAACTAGAAAAAAATAAAAAGATAACAAAAAAACAACTCCACCTTGATAGATACAATCTTCCATATGTTGTAATTGATGTTCATGTATGTTTATAAATGGAAACGAAGTTTTTATTTTTCGTTTCTTTTAGCTTCGAAATCAATATAGTACCCACGATAAACACCGTTATAATCAGTAGTAGAAGCGTGACGATAATACGCTTCTTTAATGACTGCCGCACTTCGTTTTGGATAATCGACTTTAACGACTTGTACGGGTGTGGGCTTTTTATGAATAACTGCTATTTTTTTCTTAATCGATAATAATCGTTTGTTTGATTCAATAATGTTTCTAAGAACATTCCACGACTACCATATGAAACAGTAGAAGTTTGAGGAGAGGAGACTCTCTGTTGTCCCTTTGGGTATTGAATCATAATATCACCCCCTAATCTTTATCTATTATACCATTGATTGTCATTGAAAAGCTAAAATTATTGTTAAGATTCGCAACAACTAGATTACAATTTGATTTCTACAAGAAAATTATTAAGAATAATTCAAAAATAATCAGAAATATTTTACAATTTTACAAAGGTGTTGTAAAATAAATGAGTATGTAAAACGCTCATCAATTAAATTTGATGAAGTAAAATTTTTTTGGAGGAAAGCTATGACAGCAAAAATTTGAAAAAAATCAACACAAATGAAGTTGTGTTAACATTTGAAATTTCAGAAGAATCAATTAAACAAAGGGTTTAGAAGTTGCTTTTAACCGTGTGAAAAAGAACTTAAACGTTCCTGGTTTCCGTAAAGGTAAAGTAAGTCGCCAAGTTTTTCAACAAAATGTATGGTGAAGAAGCATTATACCAAGATGCATTAAACTTCTTATTACCTGATGCATATGATAATGCAGTAGAAGAAACTGGTATTTTCCCAGTAACTCAACCAAAAATTGATATTGAATCATTAGAAAAAGGTCAACCATGGGTGATTAAAAGCAACTGTAATTGTTAAACCTGAAGTTAAATTAGGAGAATACAAAAGGATTAACAGTTGAAAAAACAAGATCGTACAGTTTCTGAACAAGATGTAGAAGATCGTTTATTACAAGAACAAGCTAAATCAGCTGAATTAGTGGTTAAAGAAGGTGCTGCTGAATTAGCAGATACAGTTGTTATCGACTTTGAAGGTTTCTTAGGTGACGAAGCTTTCGAAGGCGGAAAAGGTGAAAACCACTCATTAGAATTAGGTTCAGGTTCATTCATTCCTGGATTTGAAGATCAATTAGTAGGCGCTAAAGAAGGCGACAACGTTGAAGTTAAAGTTACATTCCCAGAAGAATACCATGCTGAAAACTTAAAAAGGTCAAGATGCTGTATTCAAAGTAACAGTTCACGAAGTTAAAACTAAAGAATTACCTGAATTAACAGATGAATTCGCTAAAGATGTTGATGATTCAGTTGAAACATTAGCAGAATTAAAAGAAAAATTCCGTAAAGAATTAGAAGAAGCTAAAGCAGCGGCAGCTGACGAAGCTGTAGCTGACTTAGCATTACGTCAAGCAGTTGAAAATGCTGAAATCGTAGAATTACCAGCTGAAATGGTTCACGAAGAAGTACACCGTCAAATGCAACACTACTTAAACGACATGCGTCGTAATGGTATTACACCAGAAATGTACTACCAAATCACAGGTACAACTGAAGCAGACTTACACAAAAATGATGGAAAAAGATGCTGATGTTCGTACTAAAAACTAACTTAGTATTAGAACAAATCGTTAAAGATGAAAAACATTGAAGTAACAGATGCTGACGTTGATGCAGAAGTGAAAGAATTAGCAGCTCAATATGGTATGGAAGAAGGAGCTGTTCGTGCAGCTGTTTCAGTTGAAATGTTGAAAAACGATATCTCAATGAAAAAGCATTAGCTTTAATCACTGACTCTGCAGTAGAAGCTTAATTTGTAAACTATTGAAGAACAATCTTGGAAACAGGATTGTTCTTTTTGTTTGAAAAATACTTCATCTAGGATGGACTTTTCTTGTTCAAACTACTCAGATATGCTAATCTACTATTATAGTGTCAAAAAAATTGAATGGAGGTTACGTATTTGTATAAAGATAAAGAAAAATCATGTCTGCTGTTCATTTTTGTGGGAAGTCACAAGATCAAGTATCATTGCAGGACCAGATGTTTTTATTTGTAATGAATGTGTAGATTTATGTAAGGAAATTATTGATGAAGAATTATTAACGCAATTTTTGAGGGGGAAATTACAGTTCCAAAAGCCACAAGAAATTCGTGAAATTTTAAATGAATATGTGATTGGACAAGACAATGCTAAAAAAAGCATTAGCAGTTGCTGTCTATAATCACTATAAACGAATTAATCATTTAGTAGAAGACGATGGAGTGGAGTTACAAAAGAGTAATATTTGTTTAATTGGACCAACAGGTTCAGGTAAAACTTACTTAGCTCAATCATTAGCTCGCTTATTAAATGTTCCGTTTGCAATTGCAGATGCAACAACATTAACAGAAGCAGGTTATGTTGGGGAAGATGTGGAAAAATATTTTTATTAAAACTTCTTCAAGCAACTGATTATGATGTAGAGCGTGCACAAAAAGGAATCATTTACATTGATGAAATTGATAAAATCGCACGTAAAAAGTGAAAATGTTTCGATTACTCGTGATGTAAGTGGTGAGGGTGTTCAACAAGCTTTATTAAAAATTTTAGAAGGAACGATTGCATCAGTTCCCCCTCAAGGTGGACGTAAACATCCACAACAAGAATTAATCCAAATTGATACGACGGATATTTTGTTTATTGTAGGGTGGAGCATTTGATGGTATTGAAACAATTGTTAAGGAGAGACTAGGAGCCAAAGTTATTGGATTTGGTTCTTCAAATAAAAAAACTTTAACGAGCATGAAAGTTTAATGCAAATGATTATTCCAGAAGATTTACAAAAAAATTTGGATTAATTCCAGAATTTATTGGACGATTACCAATTATTGCAGCATTAGAAAAATTAGAACAAAAAGATTTAGTATCTATTTTAACAGAACCTAAAAATGCATTAGTGAAACAATATCAAAAACTGTTCTTAATGGATGAAGTTGAATTAGAATTTTCTCAGGAAGCATTAGATGCTATTGCATCTAAAAGCGATTGAACGAAAAACTGGTGCACGTGGATTACGTTCGATTATTGAGTCTGTTATGATGGATTTAATGTTTGAAATTCCAAGTAGGGAAGAAGTTTCTAAAGTTATTGTGACAAAAGAGGTTGTAAAAATGAAGGACAACCAGAATTGTACAATAAAAAGGGAAATTATTGAAAGCTTAATTTTGGGGGAATTTTATGTCTGCAATTCGTAAGTTTTTTTGCAAGTCGTTATACGAAAGAAGATTTTTCGTGGATTTTACAAGATTGGGCTAATTCAGTGTATTCATTAATGATTACTACCGCTATTTTTCCAATTTTCTTTAAAACAGTTACTACTAATGCGGGGAGTGACTGCTGCTAATTCAACAGCTTATTTAAGTTATGCAAACTCAATTGCAACATTTGTTGTTGCAGTAATGGCTACCAGTATTAGGAGCTCTAGCGGATTATCGAGGATATCGAAAATCCTATGTTTACCATTTCAACGATGGTAGGTGTATTTTTCTGTGTTAGGGATGATGTTTGCTGGAAGTGATCAGTGGATGTTTTTATTAATTTTATATACGATTTCTGCTATTGGATTTTCTGCATCGAACATTTTTATGATAGTTCGATTATGGATGTAACAACGTACGATCGAATGGATCGTATTTCTGCAGCAGGATTTGGATATGGGTATATTGGAAGTGTGATTCCATTTGTATTATTTATGATGATTATGCAATTTTCTCAATTGTCTGGAGATGTTATTGTTAAAATTGGATTTTTCATCACTGCTGTTTGGTGGTTTTGTGTTTACGATTCCATTTTGGAGACATGTAAAACAAAAAAACACTTTATGGAATCATGACAAACATCCTGTATATGATAGTTTTTGCTCGCTTATTTGAAACGATTAAACATATTCGTGAACATAAGCATGTATTTTTATTTTTAATTGCCTATTTCTTCTATATTGATGGAATTGGGACTATCATTAAAATGGCGACTGCTGTAGGTACCGATGTTGGATTAGATGGTAATAGTTTAATTGTTATTTTGTTGATTGTTCAAATTGTAGCTTTTTCCATTCAGTATTTTTATATGGATATCTTGCAAAGAAAAATTGGTTCAAAAAAATACTGTGTTTTTAGGAATTGCTACTTATGTGATTATTTGTATTTTAGCAACAGGATTAAAAAAACTTATACAGATTTCTTATTATTAGCCATTTGTATTGGTACTGCTCAAGGTGGAGTACAATCGATTAGTCGTTCTATCTTCGGTCAAATTATTCCAGCAAATCGTGCAAATGAATTTTTGGATTTTTATAATATTTTTGGGAAATTCTCATCTATATTAGGAACAACTTTGTTAGGGGATTACAGCTCAAATGACCGGTAATTCATTACATGGAGTCTTTTTCTTTAATTCTTCTATTCTTAATTGGAGGAGGATTACTATTTTTTTGTTAAAATTAATCCTCAAACAACAGAGGAAGGAGCTTAATCATGAAAGTGACAAATGCTGAATTTACGATTAGTGCGGTTGGTCCAAATCAATATCCAATCGATCAAAAAGTTGAAATTGCTTTATCTGGTCGTTCAAATGTGGGAAAATCATCTTTTTATTAATCGTCTAATTCAACGAAAGAGTTTAGCTAGAACTTCTAGTAAACCAGGTAAAAACTCAGACCTTAAACTTTTTATCATATTAATGATTTATTTTACTTTGTAGATGTTCCTGGTTATGGTTACGCAAAAAGTCTCAAAAAGAACGTGAAAAAAATGGGGTAAAATGATTGAAGAGTACATTACAACTCGTGAAAAATCTTGAGCTAGTTTTAATCCTCGTTGATTTCCGTCATGAACCAAGTACAGAAGATGTTCAAATGCGAGAGTTTTTAGAGTATTATGAAATCCCCTATCGAATTATTATGACGAAGTGTGACAAAAATCCCTCGTGGTAAATGGAATAAACATGTGAGTCAAATTCGAAAAGCTTTTGGTAAACCACCGGAAGAATTATTTTTTTAACGTTCTCTTCTGAAACAGGAGAAGGGGTAGAAAAAGGCTTGGGAATGGATTGAATCTATTGTTTTAGAGGAGGAGTAAATGGGATGATTGGGTATAAGAAAAAGATGCAGTTTCTTTTGAAGAAATATTTCCATTATATGAAGCAGTAGGATGGACGAATTATAAGACAAATCCTACGATGTTAAAAATGCATTAGAACATAGTTTGTTTCTAATTTCAGCAAGAGATGAAAATGGGAAGTTAATTGGATTTTTAAGAGCAGTAGGAGATGGTTATTCTATTCTTTATATTCAAGATATTATTGTACTTCCTGAGTATCAAAGACAGGGGAATTGGAACACAATTGCTTCGTCAAACACTGGAGTATTTTAATGAAGTTTATCAAATTATTTTTAACAACGGATAGTGAATTAAAAACTGTTGCATTTTATGAAGCAAATGGTTTTACGGCATTGTCTAAAGTTGGATGTACCTCTTTTTATGGCTAATCCATTATTACAAGCAAAGTAAAAAGCATGATTTTTAAAAACTATGGTAAACTTGAATTAAGAAAAAGATGAGTCAAAGGATGGGGCAAATGAAATTAACAATTGATGAAAAATCACAAGCATGGTTTGAAGAAGAAATGGGAGTTTCTAAAGAACGTGGAGTGCGCTTCTTAGGAAAAAGTTTATGGATGCAGTCCGATTCACGAAGGCTTTTCTTTAGCCGTAGAAGTTGATACACCAAATAATCCATTTGTTAGCGTAGATGGGATTACCTATTTTGTCGAAACAGGTGATGAATGGTTTTCCAAGGACACGATTTAGAGGTTGTCTTTGATGAAAAATTAAAAGAACCATCCTATAGTTATCGTGCCATTCAAACTGCATAAAATTAATTGTAAAATTTAACTTCAAAAAGTTAGAATATTATCTGACTTTTGAAGTTTTTCTAGTTTAATCCTTTAAAATCTTATAAAAATATTGGACAAATAGAACATTGTAAGATACAGTTATATAGTTGACTGTATAAAAGAAAGGAATGTAGAAATGACACAACCAGCTGTAACTTATCGTTTAATTAAAACAGAAAAAAACATACAGGTGCTCGTCTTGGAGAAATTATTACACCACATGGTACATTTCCAACTCCAATGTTTATGCCTGTAGGGTACATTAGCAACCGTAAAATCAATGTCTCCAGAAGAATTAGATGAAATGGGAGCCAATATTATTTTTAAGTAATACTTACCACTTATGGTTACGCCCAGGTGCGGATATTGTAGATGAAGCAGGAAAATTACATAATTTTATGAACTGGAAAAAAAGGAATCTTAACAGATTCAGGTGGTTTCCAAGTGTTCTCTTTAAGTGATATGAGGAAGAATTGAAGAAGAAGGTGTACATTTTAGAAATCATTTAAATGGTTCGAAATTATTTTTATCACCAGAAATTTCAATTGATGTTCAAAAACAAACTTGGAGCGGATATTATTATGAGTTTTTGATGAATGTCCAGATTTCCATCACACTCATGATTATGTAAAAATTCCATTGCTCGTACAACTAGATGGGCAGAACGAGGATTGAAAGCTCATAAATCTCCTGAAACTCAAGCCTTATTTGGAATTTTTGCAAGGAGCAGGATACAAGATTTACGTATGGATCATGCTAAAGATATGATTTCTCTTGATTTTCCTGGGTATTCGATTGGTGGATTATCTGTAGGGGAAACTAAACAAGAAATGAATGAAGTATTAGACTATGTGACACCACTAATTCCATCTCATAAACCTCGTTATTTAATGGGGGTAGGGTTCTCCTGACTCATTAATTGATGGAGTCATTCGTGGAGTCGATATGTTTGACTGTGTACTTCCAACACGTATCGCAAGAAATGGTACTTGTATGACAAGTGCAGGTCGTCTTGTTGTTAAAAAAATGCGAAGTATGAACGTGATTTCCGTCCAATCGATGAAAAAAATGTAATTGCTACACATGTCGTAATTATTCTCGTGCGTATATTCGTCATTTATTTAAAAGCGGATGAAACATTTGGATTACGTTTAACAAGTTACCATAATTTATACTTCTTATTAAACTTAATGAAACAAGTACGTCAAGCTATTATGGATGATAATTTATTAGAATTTAGAGAAGCATTTTTTTGAAGAATATGGATTTAATAAAGAAAAATGCTCGTAATTTCTAGTATTCTTAAGAAAAATTTGATACAGTAGTAATACATTAAATGAAGGAGTGTTTAAAAATGAGTTTAGCATTATTGTTACTTTATATTGTAGGTTTAGGAGCCCTTTTGGTGGTTTATTGGTCGTAAAAAAATCGTGAACGTAATAAAAAATTACAAGAGCAAATGAATGCTTTGAAAGCAGGAGACCACATTGTTACGATTGGTGGTTTACATGGGGTTGTTCATTATATTGATACGGATGCTCAAACTGTTGAAATTGATTGTGATGGTGTTTATTTAACATTTGAACGTCGTGCGATTCATCATGTTGTTCCAACTGTAGGCGATAGTGGTTTAGCTGTTGCTGATGGGGAATAGTATTTTTGATGAATAAACAAGAGGAATTATTGGAACAGTTTCGTCCTTGGTTCAGTTATAAGATTATTGAATTTATTACTCAGGGATATGAATCGATTTCTAGTTATGATATTGCCACTTATTTTTGTTATGTATCGTTGGAAAAAAAGCAGAAGCCTGAAAATTTATTTGAGCAAATTTATCAGTTGAATCAATTAACGATTAATGATTATTTTGATTATGAATCGATTATGGCTCAAACTTCAACGGAAATGACATTAGATACCATTGATTTGAGCGATTTACTAGATTAATATTTTTTTATTTTTAATTGACTTATAAAAAAATAATAGCAAACGGATGCCAGCAGCTTTCCGGTAATAGAAGCCTATTTGGTTTCTATTACTATTGCTAATATGATAAGTCATTTTTATTACCATGAATATGAATAATCGATTGAGATATGACTTTTGGCTAAACTACTACTAGAAAAAGTCATTTCTTTTTGTTGAAACTTGAATCTTCATGTATAATAGATTCAGTAAGAAAGGTTGTGGAGTATGAAACATCGATTTAAAGTTTTAGAGGAATTTATGGAAGTAGTTAAAAATAACATTTAATAAATTATTGAATCAGAATACAACTGAAGAAACACATCATCATGAAGGACACTCTCATGAACACCATCATGAAATTCATCAGCATTCACATGATCATGATGAACATCATCATCACCATGAACACAATGCTTATTACGATTACGATGACCATGACCATTGCCATTGTTCGCATGAGCATGAACACCATCACGATGAACACCATCACGATGAACACCATCACGATGAACACCATCATGATGAACATCATCATCATTCGCATGAACATGGTGAACACCACCACCATGATCATTGTGGCATTGTTCCGGTCACCATCATCATGAAATTTCTTGGCAACGTTGGGCTCTAGCAATTGGTATGTTTGTATTAGCATTATTTTTTTAGAAAAAAAGTGTAGCCTGGATTGCAAATGCCTTATTCCTTTTAACAATTGCTTGTATTGGGAAAGAAGTAATTACTGGAAGGAATTATGGATACGATTGAGGAAACAAAGCATTTTAAAAAGTTTCGTCCAAATGTTCATTTACTCATGACACTTGCTGCTCTTGGTGCGATTTTTATAGGGAAATTTGGAAGAAGCTGCAATGCTAATTGTTATATTTACAATTGCCCATTCACTTGAAGAATATGTCGAAAAGAGAAAAGTCGTAAAGATATGACTCAATTATTACAATTGCAACCAAAATTAGCGTTGAAAAAAATGAATAATGGACATTTTGAAGAAGTAGATGCTTCTTCTTTAGAAGTTGGAGATATTATTCAAGTATTAAATGGCAGTCAAATTTCAGCAGATGGAATCATTATTGAAGGAATGTCCTCTGTGAATCAAGCTTCAGTAACTGGTGAATCCATTCCAGTTGAAAAGAAGTAGGAAGTGAAGTATTTGCCGGAACTTTAAATTTAACCCAAACACTGCTTATTAAGGTTGCTAAAAAAACAACAAGATAGTGTACTTGGAAAGATTATTACTTTAGTGCAAGAAGCTGGTCAATCTTTAACTCAGTACAGGTAGTTTCTTAAAGAAATGGGAACCAGTCTATGTCACAATTGTATTAGCCTTATTTCCAGTCGTGTTAGCCATCGGAATTATATTTTTTTAAACTGGGATTTCTTAACAGCTTTTTATCGTGGAATGGTTTATTTAATTGCTGTTTCTCCATGCGCACTAGCCGCTAGTGCTACACCAGTAACAGTAGCAGCAATTTCAACTTTATCTAGAAAAGGAATTTTTATAAAATCTGGAGCTGCATTAGAGAAAATGTCTGAAGTTAACGCAATTGCTTTTGATAAAACTGGGACACTAACTAATGGTACACCGAAAGTTGTAGCAAAAGTGATGGATAAAGATCGTGAATTTGAATTATATTTCGATTCTTGTATCGATGGAGAAAAAGTAAATCATCCATTAGCCTTTGCAATTGTAGAATCTGGATTAGCATATCGTACTTATTCATTATCTGTTACACCAAAAAGTAGGAATTGGATTAGAAGCAACTTACAGAAATCATACGTATCGTATTGGAAAACCATCTAGTTTTTGCTACATTAGGAAAAATATACAGCAATTGTTGAGCAGTGGATGAATGAAGGGAAAAACAGTTGTAGTTTTAAGTGAGGATCATTTAGTAGTTGGAGCAGTAGCCTTATTAGATACTCCAAAAGAAGAGGCGAAACAAGTGATTGATTATTTCAAAAGAAGAAAATATTCAAACGATGCTTTTAACGGGAGATTCTCTTCAAACAGCTGAGGCAATCGCTAACGAATTAGAAGTGGATGAAGTCAGAGCTAATGTATTACCAGAAGAAAAAAAGCAATTACCTTAAAAGAGTGGTCTATGAAATATCCGACAATTGCAATGGTAGGAGACGGCATTAATGATGCACCAGCTTTAGTGAATGCAGAAGTTGGGATTGCAATGGGAAAAAGGAACCGATGTTGCAATGGAATCTAGTGATATTGTATTAATGAATAGTCAATTAGATTCTTTAAAAACATTGCACCAAGTTTTCAACATTAATGATGACTGTTACAAAAACAAAACTTACTCTTTTCTCTATTTATTGTAATATTATTAGTGCTTTTAAATTTTCTCGGGTGGAGTGATTTAACTCTTGGAGTCATTCTTCATGAAGGAAGTACTGTAGTAGTGCTATTACATGCATTAAGGTTAATTCTTACTACAATTGAATAATAATGAAAATTTCTCTTTCAAATTCATGAAAAATGAAAGAGAAATTTTTTGTAAAAAAATGTTTGACATTCAAAGTATTATTTAGTATAGTTTGAATATCAAATGATTTGATATTCAAACTAATTAGGAGAAAGAAATGGAAAAAACTCTAGAGAAAAATTAATGAGTATTTGGTAGACGTCTTTAACCAAATGCTAGATATTGAAGAATCTTCATTGGCACAAAGTCAATTTAAAGATTTATCGATAAAAAGAAATGCATGCAATTGAAGCAATCGGCATGTACCATGAACATACGACAACAGAAGTTGCCAATACATTAAATGTAACAGTTGGGACGCTAACAGTAGCAGTTAATGCATTAGTGAAAAAAAGGATATGTCGAACGCTTAAAAGATACAAAAGATCGTCGGATTGTTAGATTAGGTTTAACAAGTAAAGGTCGTCTCTTGTATCGATTACATCGTAAGTTTCATGAAAAATTAGTGAAACGTACGATTGAAGGAATGAACGAGGAAGAAATGGCTGTTTTAGTAAAAGGTCTTCATAATTTATATAACTTTTTACACGAAGCCAAAGCTGAAGTTCAAAAAGGAGAGATTTGATGTCCACTGTAAAAGTGATTCATACAAGTTCTTACCTACCAATTCATGAAATAAAAAAATACAGATTGGGAGCATCATTTAGATACTTCTGATGAATGGATTCAAAAAAACGAACTGGAATTCAATCAAGACGCTATGCTAAAGAACTAACAACTAGTGATTTAGCGATAAAAAGCTGCTCAAAAGCTTTTAGGAGAGTCTGAAATAAAGCCAGAAGAAATAGAATTTATTATCGTAGCTACAATGACTCCTGATTCTATGAGCCCTTCTTGTGCCGCAAAAGTTCAAGGAGCGATTGGAGCAACTAATGCATTTGCATTTGATATTAGTGCTGCATGTGCAGGATTTGTATTTGCTTTATCTACAGGTGTAAAGATGCTTTCAGCAGGAAATCGAAAATATGGTTTAGTGATTGGTGCTGAAACGATGTTATCTGTTTTTAGATTGGAAGGATCGGTCTACAGCTATTTTATTTGGCGATGGAGCAGGTGCTGTTCTATTAGAAAAAAACAGATGATGAAACTTTATTTGTAGAAACTTTGCGTTCTGATGGTCAAAAAGGAGACGCATTAGTTTGTGGAGAAAGATTGAGCAACATACATTTTCCACAATGAAAATGGATGGTAGGGGAGTTTTTGAACTCGTTTCGAGGGAAGTTCCTAAAAATATTTCAGAAACTCTAGAAAAAGCTCAAATGAGTGCCGATGAGGTCGATTTATATGTACTTCATCAAGCGAATGTTCGATTAATCGAACAAGTTGCAAAAAAATTAAAACAACCAATTCAAAAATTCCCAACAAATCTGGCAAGTGTAGGAAATACTTCAGCAGCAAGTATTCCAATTCTTCTAGATGAATTAGTTCGAAACCAATTGATTACGATTGGTAGTGGACAAAAACTACTATTCAGTGGCTTTGGTGGCGGATTATCTTGGGGAAGTATCATAATTACAATATAACTATTTGGAGGAAACAAACATGACATTCGAAAAAAATTCAAGAAATTATTACAGATCAATTAGGAAAAGAAAAAAAGAAGAAGTACAATTAACAACTAGCTTAAAAAGACGAATTAGAAGCAGATAGCTTAGATTTATTCCAAATCATTAATGATATTGAAGATGAATTTGATGTGAAAATCGATACAGAAGATGGTTTAGAAACTGTAGAAGATTTAGTAAAAATATGTTGATAGCCAATTAGCAGAAAAAAATAATAAGGGATGAGTTATATGGAATCAAAAATTAGTCAATTACTTGGTATCCAGTATCCTATTATTCAAGGTGGAATGGCATGGGTTGCAAATCCATCTTTAGCTAGTGCAGTATCCAATGCAGGTGGGCTAGGAATTATTGCTTGTGGTCATGCTCCTGGTCCAGTTGTACAAGGATTTATTGATGAAATGAAGCAATTAACGGATAAACCTTTCGGAGTTAATATCATGCTATTAAGTCCATTTGTTGATGAAGTAGTAGATGTGGTTTGCCAAGCGGGCGTAAAAAGTGGTTTGTACAGGTGCTGGAAATCCAGGTAAATATATGGATAAATTTAAAGCGGCTGGTATTACTGTTATCCCAGTAGTAGCTTCTGTAGCTTTAGCTAAACGTATGGAAAAAGCTGGTGCTGATGCTGTCGTTATTGAAGGAATGGAAGCAGGTGGACATATTGGTAAAAACAACAACCATTGCTTTATTACCTCAAGTCGTCGATGCTGTAAATATCCCTGTTATTGCAGCTGGTGGTATTGGTGATGGACGTGGAATGGCAGCTGCCTTTATGTTAGGGTGCTGAAGCAGTACAATTAGGAACTAGATTTTTAGTTGCAAAGGAATCTACTGCTCATGATAACTTTTAAGCAAGCAGTGATTAAAGCAAAAGATATTGATACAGTGATTACTGGTCAAATTACAGGACATCCAGTTCGTGTATTAAGAAACAAATTAACAAAAAATTTATTTACAAGCTGAAAAAGAAGAAACGAGTAAGGAAAAATCCTGATTTCGAACGATTAGAAGAGATTGGAAAGGGTGCTCTAAGACGAATTGTTGTTGAAGGGGATACTCAAATGGGATCGATGATGGCAGGACAAATTGCTGGTTTAATTCAAAAAGAAGAAACTTGTAAAGAAATTATTGAAGAATTAATGAGAGATTCAAGAAAAAACAATTCAAAGAGCAAATGAAACGTTTTGGATTCTAAATTTTTTTACGCAATATTTAGTTTGAACTTCAAACAATAAGGGGTGCTTATGAAAACGGCTTTTATTTTCCCTGGTCAAGGAAGTCAAAAACCTCAAATGGGGTTAGAATTTCTAGAAAATCCTAAGGGTCAGAATTTATTAGAACAAACACAAAGGGTATTAGATTTTTCAGTATTAGAACTATTAGAAGATGAACATTCTACAAAAACTTCACGAAACAAAGTATACACAGCCATTATTATTATTTGTTTCTAAAGCTTATTTTACAATTTCTTGAAGAAGAAGGATTTCATCCAGATATCGTTGCCGGTCTATCTCTTGGGGAATATAGTGCATTAATGGCAAGTGGTGCATTAAGTTATGAATCAGCATTGGCGCTTGTTTCAAAAACGAGGAGAATGGATGCAAGAGGCAGCTAATCAAAAATGCTGGTACAATGGCTGCTATTTTTGGGATTAGATGATGAAGTCATTGAAAAAGGTATGTAAAGAATTACAACAACAAGGATTATTAGTATCGCCTGCAAATTATAATACACCAGGGCAACTAGTAATCGGTGGAAAAAAGGATGCTGTTGAAATCGCAGTAGAAAAAATTAAAAGAACAAGGAGCAAAAACGTGCCGTTGTTCTTCCAGTAAGTGGAGCTTTTTCATACTGAATTAATGGCTCCAGCAGTAGAAAAAAATTTAGTGACTTTGTACAAACAATTCCATTTCAAACACCAAGTATTCCAGTGTTAAGTAATGTAACTGAGTACCACATTCCATTCAATTGAAGTAGAGATATTAACACAACAAATCACTCATTCAGTTAAATGGAAACAAAATGTTGAATGGATGTTAGAACAAGGAATTCGAGTGTTTGTAGAAATTGGACCTGGAAAAAGTTTATCTCAAATGATTAAACAAATTGCCAAAAGTCATTCAATCGAAGTAACTGTACTTCAAACGGAATCAATCAAACAATTGAATCAAAACAGTACAAGAATTACGTAGAATGAAAGAGGAGAGTATATGAAATTTATCGATAAGACAGTCGTTGTAACTGGAAGTAGAAGAGGAATTGGATTAGGCATTGCATTAGCTTTTTGCAAAAGAAGGAGCTAATATTGTACTCAATGCAACTTCAGAAATTAGCCAAGAAATATTAGATTTATTTACTCCATATCCTGGAGAAATTCTAAGTGTTATTGGTGATATTTCAAAAATTTGAAGTTGCAGAAAATTTAATCGAACAAACAATTGAAAAGTTTTCAAAAAAATTGATGTATTAGTCAATAATGCTGGGATTACACGTGATGGATTAGTATTGAAAATGAAAGAAGAAGATTTTTGATGATGTCATTGATATTAATTTAAAAAGGATGTTTTAATCTCATTCGTTTTGCTAGCCCATACATGGTACGTCAAAAAAATCAGGAAGTATTATTAATATGACAAGTATTGTTGGTGTTTCTGGTAATGCTGGTCAAGTTAATTATGCTGCAAGTAAAGCAGGGATTATTGGCCTAACAAAAATCAGTAGCTAAAGAAATTGGATCAAGAGGTATTACGGTCAATGCAATTGCACCTGGCTATATTGATACTGAAATGACACAAGCACTTCCAGAAAAAAATTCGTAAGGAATGGGAAAAAAACAAATTCCAATGCGTAAATTTGGAACAGTAGAAGATATTGCTGAAGCTTGTTTGTATTTAGCAGAACAGAAATATATGACAGGACAAGTACTACAAATTAACGGTGGTTTATACATGTAAAGGAGGAAAATCATGAATCGAGTTGTCATTACAGGAATGGGGGACTATTACGCCATTAGGAAATGATGTTGCCAGTTACTGGGATGGATTGAAAAAATGGTAAGAATGGGATAGATTTCATTACAAAAATTTGATACGAAAGATATTGATGTTCATGTAGCAGCAGAAGTAAAAAGGGTTTGATCCTACTTTATATATGGACCGTAAAGAAGCAAAAACGTATGGATTTATTTTTGCCAATATGGAATTGCTGCAGCGTTACAAAGCCGTTGAAAATAGTGAGATTACAACAGAAAAATACAGACTTTGATCGTTTTGGAGTAATTGTTGGTTCTGGTATTGGAGGTCTTCCAACGATGGAACAACAAATTATTAAAAATGCATGAAAAAAGGTCCTACAAGAGTTGCACCATTATTTGTACCAATGACAATTGGAAATATGGTTGCTGGAAATATTTCAATGAAAAACTGGAGCTAGAGGAATTTGTTCTTCAATTGTAACAGCATGTGCAAGTGGAAGTCATGCGATTGGAGAAGCATTTAGAAATATTAAACATGGATATTCTGATGTGATTTTAGCTGGTGGTTCAGAAGCAACGATTTGTGAAATTGGTATTGCTGGATTTGCTGCTTTAACAGCATTAAGTAATAGTCAGGATCCAAATGCAGCTTCTATCCCATTTGATAAAAAACCGTAATGGTTTTGTAATGGGAGAAGGAGCAGGAGTTGTTGTATTAGAAAGTTTAGAACATGCTCAAAGAGAGGCGCAACGATTTATGCTGAAATCGTTGGTTATGGAGCAACAGCTGATGCTTATCATATGACAGCACCTACTCCAGATGGTAGTGGTGCAGGAAAAAGCTATTTTACATGCTTTGGATGAAGCGCAATTATCTCCAAGTGATGTAGATTATATTAATGCTCATGGAACAAGTACTCCTGCAAATGATTCTTCTGAAGTAACAGCGATTCGCTATGCTTTAAAAGATGCAGCAGATCATGTACATGTTTCAAGTACAAAATCAATGACAGGACATTTATTAGGTGCAGCAGGAGCTATTGAAGCGATTGCTTGTATCAAAAGCAGTTGGAGAAGACTTTATTCCGCCAACTATTAATGTAAAAGAACAAGATGAAGCATGTTCTGTAAATGTTACAGCTCAAACGGGGGTAGCAAAGGAAGTAAATGTTGCCATTAGTAATTCACTAGGATTTGGTGGTCATAATGCAGTATTATGCTTTAAAAAGTGGAAAGGGTAATGTATGAATATAGAGGATTTAAAAGCCATTGTTCTCATTATTCGATAGTTCAAGTTTAATGGAATTACATTTTACAACAAGAGGGAGTAGATCTTCAACTTTCTAAACGTGAAAAATTATCCAGTAAGTGGTTCTAAAAAGTTACTGAAGCTATTGAAGAGAAGCCGGCGGCAGTAGTACCTACAAAAGAAATTGTTTTCTGAAACGGTAGTTGCGAAAGCTCCAGAAGTTCAAGAAACAGTTGCAAAAGAAGATTTACAGTATATTAAAAAAGTCCAATTGTGGGGGATTGTGTATTTAGCACCTTCTCAGATGATCCTACTTTTGTACAAGTACAAGATAAAGTTCAAGTTGGACAACCAGTATGTATTATCGAAGCTATGAAAATTATGAATGAAATTACTGCAGATTTTTTTCAGGTGAAGTGGTAGAAGTACTTGTTGAAAATGGACAAATGGTTGATTATGGGCAAGAATTATTTGCTTTTAAAGAAAATTTAGGAGGTTCATCATGAGTGTAATGACAGTAACAGATGTAATGAAATTAATTCCAAATCGTTTTCCGATTTTATATATTGATCGTGTCGAAGAATTAATTCCGGGTGAGCACGTGGTTGCTACTAAAAAAATGTAACGTATAATGAGCATGTTTTCCAAGGACATTTCCCTGGAGAACCAGTATTGCCAGGAGTTTTAATTGTTGAAGCATTAGCACAAGCTGGCTCAATTCCATTATTATCATTAGAAAGTTTTAAAGGAAAAAAACTGCTTATTTAGGTGGTTTAAATCACGTAAAATTTAGAAAAAAGTAACACCAGGTGATGTTTTAACGCTTCAAGTGGATATTCTTAAATTAAAAAGAATATGCAGGAATTGGTAAAAGCAAAAAGCCTTTGTAGATGGTAAAGTTGTTTGTGAAGCGGAGTTAACCTTTATTATTGGTAGGTAAGTTATGTTTAAAAGAATTTTTAATTGCGAATCGTGGAGAAATTGCTTGTCGATTGATTCGTGCATGTAGAGAACTTCAAATTGAAACAGTAGCAGTATATTCTCAGGCTGATTCTGAAGCATTACATGTACAATTAGCGGATTATGCAGTATGTATTGGTGAAAATATTAGTAAAGAATCGTATTTGAATGTTGAAAATATTTTAAGTGCAGCTGTATTAACTGGATCCCAAGCCATTCACCCAGGGTTTGGTTTTTTTATCAGAAAAATCCTAAATTTGCAAAAAAATTTGTGAGGAATGTCAAGTAAAATTTATTGGACCTAGCGCACATGTTATTCAAATGATGGGGGATAAGGCACAAGCTCGTAAAACAAATGATGAAAGCAGGAGTTCCCGTTATACCAGGTAGTGATGGGGTTGTTCCTACAGTGGAAGAAGGCTTGAAAATTGCAGAAAAAATTGGATTCCCTCTTTTAATTAAAGCTGTTGCAGGTGGTGGAGGAAAAGGAATTCGTAAAGTTCAAACAATTGATGAATTTGAAAAACAATTTCTTGCTGCTCAACAAGAAGCTCTTCAAGGATTTGGAAATGAAGAAGTGTATATTGAGCGTATCATTTATCCTGCCAAACATATTGAGTTTCAAATTTTAGCAGATTCTCATGGTAATGTTGTTCATTTAGGAGAACGTGATTGTTCTTTACAACGAAAAAATCAAAAAATCATTGAAGAAGCACCAAGTCCTTATTTAGATAATGAATTACGTAAAAAAATGGGGCAAGCAGCCGTGTTAGCTGCAACATCAGTAGGTTATGAAAATGCGGGTACGATTGAATTTTTAGTAGATGAGGATAAAAATTTCTACTTTATGGAAATGAATACTCGTATTCAAGTGGAACATCCTATTACAGAAATGATTACAGGAATTGATTTAGTAGAATGGCAATTAAAAAGTAGCTTATGGGGAAAAAAATTAAGCTTTTACTCAAGATGACATTCATATTAAAGGACACTCAATCGAATGTCGTTTAAATGCAGAATGCCCAAGAGAAAACTTTAGACCTTCTCCAGGTAAGATTGAAGTTTTACATCAACCAAATGGAGGTTTAGGTGTAAGAATTGAATCTGCCTTATATTCTGGATATAAAATTCCATCATTTTATGATTCCATGTTATCAAAAATTAATTGTACATGCACCAAGTCGAACTCAGGCCATTTCAAAAAAATGAAAACGAGTTCTTCAAGAATTAGTAGTTGAAGGCGTAGAGACAAATAAAGAATTTTTACAAGATTTATTAGTAACACCTTTTCTTTGAAAGAGGAGATTATACGACAAATGTTGTAGAAGAAAAAAATTCTTACCAGAGTGGTTTCATGAGTCTCGTCCATAAAGGGGTGATTAGATGGGTTTATTTAAAAAAATGTCCTTATATTTCATTAAAACAGAATCCTGTTGATGTAGTAGAATCTGAAAAAGCTCCAATGATTCCCGATGGAAAATGGATTCAATGCCCTCAATGTCAAAAAAACAGTTTATTTGGATGATATTGGGGAATTTCAAATTTGTCCAAATTGTGATTATCATTTTAGATTAACACCAAAGCAAAGAATTGCTTTTATGACAGATGAGTTTGAAGAATGGTTTGTTGATACAAAGGTAAAAAGTACCCGTTGAGTTTCCAGGGTATGATTTGAAACAGAAAAAAAGCTAGACAAACAACAGGAGAACAAGAAGCTGTAACGGTTGGGCTTGCAAAAATTAGTCAGTTTCCCTTTGTTTTAGCGATTATGAATCCTTATTTTATGATGGGTTCAATGGGACAAGTCGTTGGTGAAAAAAATTAACTCTAGCCTTTGAAGAAGCAATAAAGAGAAAGATTCCAATTATTGTTTGTACAGCTTCAGGAGGAGCTAGAATGCAAGAAGGAATTTTTTTCTTTAATGCAAATGGCAAAAAAATTAGTGCAGCAGTTCAAGCACATCACTTAGCAGGACTATTATACATCACGGTATTAACAGATCCTACAACTGGTGGTGTCACAGCAAGTTTTGCGATGCAAGGGGATATTATTATTAGTGAACCGAAAAGCTATCGTAGGTTTTTGCTGGTAAACGTGTTATTGAACAAACGATGAAAGAAAAGTTACCGGATGATTTCCAACAAGCTGAAACTGTACAGGCAAATGGATTTATTGATGCCATTATTCATCGTACTCAGTTAAAGGAAACATTAAAAAAACTATTCTAAGTCTACATTCTTTAGAGGAGGAATTCAGATGAAACCAATGAAAAATCGTCCAAAAAAAGCACGTGATATTAACCGTGCAACTACTAAAGAATGGATTGACGAAATTTTTGATGACTTTATTGAATTAAAAGGAGATCGTTTTTTTGCAGATGATGCTGCCATTATTGGTGGTATTGCTCGTTTAAAAAGAGATTCCAGTTACAGTTATTGGAATGCAAAAAGGTCATACGTTAAAAGAAAATATTGAGCGTAATTTTGGACAAGTTCATCCAGAAGGCTATCGAAAAAGTTTAAGACTGATGAAACAGGCTGAAAAAAATTTAATCGACCAATTATTACGATGATTAATACTGCTGGAGCTTTTTGTGGTAAAAGCGCTGAAGATAGAGGAATTGGCGAGGCCATTGCCAAAAATCTTCAGGAGATGAGTCATTTAACCGTCCCGGTTATTGCTATTTTAATGGGTGAAGGTGGAAGTGGCGGAGCCATTGCATTAGCCGTTGCTAATGAAGTTTGGATGATGGAATATGCTATTTATTCTATCTTATCTCCAGAAGGATTTGCTTCGATTTTGTGGAAGGATAGTACTAAAAGCAGAACAAGCAAGTGAATTAATGAAGTTTACAAGTAAGGAATTACTCGAAGAAGGAATTGTCGATAATATTATTTTAGAGAAAAAAACCGTTCGTTTAAAAAAATTGCGACAGACCTTCAAATATCTTTATTGGAATCTTTAAAAGAATGGCGGACAAAAATCAAAAGAAGAATTAGTAAGCCAACGCTTAGAAAGATTTAGAAAAATTTTAAAAATAATACAGGACAACTATGACATTTTGTTGTAGTTGTTTTTTTATTGAAGTGAATTAAATTTAGGTAAACCTAAAAAGTTTATTTTTTTCTTAAAAATCATATATATTATTGAGTTTTTGTTATACTAGGTTACACAAAAAGATTTTGGAAGGTGATTATATGATTAGAGTTGAAAAAAAGTAAGAAATGCGATGAAGGATTTAGAAATTGATGGATTGATTGTTTATAGTCCATATAATTTACGTTACTTAGCGAATTTTACAGGTACAACAGGTTTTTCATTAATTACATTAAATGAAGCATATTTTGTAACAGATGCTCGATATACTCAACAAGCTCAAAAAAACAAGCACAAGGATTTACAGTGATTGAACATAAAAACAGGTTGGTTAGGTGTATTCCGTGAATTAATAGAAAAAAACATGGATTAAAAACATGTTGGGTTTGAAGCAGACCACTTATCTGTTTCTATGCTAGAAGTTTTTTTGAAGATGAATTTGATACAAATTTAGTTCCAACTCAAGGATTAGTAGAAAAAAATTCGTGAAATTAAAGATGAAGCAGAAATTCAAACGATTCGTAAAAGCTTGTTCGATTTCTGATGCAGCCTTTTTACATATTTTAAAATGTACTAAAAGCTGGAATGAGTGAAATTGAAGTGGCTAATGAATTAGATTTCTTCATGAGAAAAACAAGGCGCATCTGGCGTTTCATTTGATACGATTATTGCAAGTGGTGTGCGTTCTTCAATGCCACATGGTGTTGCTAGTGAAAAAAATTAATCGAAACGGGTGATTTAGTAACATTAGACTTTGGATGTTACTATCAAGGGTATGTTTCTGATATGACTCGTACAATTGCTGTAGGGGGAACCAATAGATCAATTAAAAAGAAATTCACGATGTTGTATTACAAGCTCAATTATTAGTAAGTGCAGCAGCAGGACCAGGTAAAACTGGGGTAGAATTAGATAAAATTGCTCGTGACTATATTGCAAGTAAAGGATATGGCGAATACTTCACGCACTCAACTGGTCATGGAATTGGTTTAGAAATTCATGAAGCACCAAATGTAAGTCGTTTAGCAACTCAAGCATTTGTTCCAGGGAATGTGATTACAAAATGAACCAGGAATTTATATTCCAGGTGTTGGTGGTGTTCGTATTGAAGATGATATTATTATTACACCAACTGGTGGAGAAGTGATTCAACAAGTTCCACGCGAATTGATTATTTTATAAGATACTACCTTGTGAGTTGTGATAGAACAAAAAAATCATGGTAAACTGTAGAAGAGAGTGAAGATCATGATTCGTGATGCTCATTGAGTTAGATAGCGATTCAGAATCTTTTGTAAAAGGAGGTTCATTATGGAAAAAATATTCAAATCAAACAGCCGTTTTAGGTGCTATTGAAATTGCCCCTGAAGTGATTGAGAGCATTACAGGAATTGTTGTTTCTAAAGTGGAAGGATTCCATCCTTTATCAGGAATTATTAAGACAAGTGTGAATACACTTTTTGGCCGTGAAGAACTAGCTAAAGGTGCTTATTTAACCCAAGAACAAGGTGAATTTATTCTTGATGTGTACGGTAATGTTGATTATGGAGTATCTATTCCAAAAATTAGCATTATTATTACAAAAATAAAAATTAAAGAACAATTATTATTTAGTTGTGAATTAGAAATTTCTCAAGTAAATATTCATGTTCAAACAATTATTCCAGCAAAAAAATGTTGATTCAGAATTTTTCGAATTGGGGGATGAAGAGTGAGTCGTAACCCATTAAAAAGACGTGCACTACGTATTATTGCTATTCAAGCTTTGTATCAAATGGATATTTGTAAAGATTTATCAGAATTTGATGCTGTTCGCTTAGCGTTAGATGTATTGCATGATGAACAATCATTTGATGAAGAAGTATATTCTAATGAAGCGTTATTAGATGAGTTTCCAGAAATTCATTATTCATTAGATTTAATCCAAGGGGTTCAAAACCAGTTAGAAGAGATTGATGCTTTAATTTCCTCACATTTAAAAAGGATGGGAATTAAATCGGATTGTTCGCTTAGATTTAATGATTATGCGTGTAGCAGTTTGCGAAAATGCGTTCACCTGAATTGGAAGTTCCTCAAACAGTTGCATTGAATGAAGCAATTGAAATTGCAAAATTATATAGTGATGAAAAAAATCAGCGAAATTTATTAATGGTGTCTTATCAAACTTTTGTTGAAGGGTAAGTCAGTATAGGAGGTTGAGCAAGAAGGCGCTCCGAAGCAATGATTTGCTTCCAGGGACACTTTTTGCTCAATTTTTTTATTTAAAGGAGTGAGTAAATGACGATTGTATTAGATGGTAAAAGTTTAGCCTTAAAAAAATTCGTCAAGAATTGAAACAAAAAGTAGAAGAACAGGCAGTAAAAACCCGGCTTAGTCGTATTATTAGTAGGAGAAGATCCTGCTAGTCAAATTTATGTACGAAATAAAGAACGTGCTGCAAATGAAGTGGGCTTTCATTCGGTTGTTGAAAGATTACCTGAGACTACTACTCAAGAAGAGTTATTAGAAAAAAATTAAAACACTAAATGAAGATGACGCTATTCATGGAATTTTAGTTCAATTACCATTACCAAAAACAGATTGATAGCCAGACCGTATTAGAAGCCATTATTCCCGAAAAAGATGTAGACGGCTTCCATCCTGTAAATTTAGGAAAATTACTTCAAAAAGATGAAAGTATTGTTCCATGTACGCCAAAAAGGAATCATTCGATTATTAGAAGAGTATAAAATTGACCTTACTGGAAAAAGAAATGGTTGTAATTGGTCAAAAGTACGATTGTTGGTCGTCCAATGGCTTTATTAGGTTTAAATCGTGGGGCAACGGTAACTGTTTGTCATAGTCGAACAAAAGATTTAGAGAAACAAATTGCTCGTGCAGATATTATTATTAGTGCGGTTGGAAAACCAAATTTAGTTTTGAGAGAACATGTAAAAAAAGTGCTGTCATCGTTGATGTAGGTATTAATCGATTAGAATCTGGAAAAAAATCGTTGGAGATGTGGATTTTGATGGCGTTAAAAGATCAAGTAAGTGCCATTACTCCAGTACCAGGTGGAGTTGGTCCAATGACCATTGCAATGTTATTAGAGCAGACGTATCTTAATGCATGTAAAAGGGAAAAACATTTATGAGTGAAGAATATGTAACAGTCTCAGCATTAACAAAAATATAAAAATATAAGTTTGATAAAGATCCTCATCTTGGAAGAGTATATCTAACTGGGGAAATTTCAAATTTCCGTTTACGTCCGACTCACCAGTATTTTTAGTTTAAAAGATGAAAATGCCATTATTTCTGCAACAATGTTCCAATCTGCCTTTAAAAAAATTCAATTCCGTCCTGAAGAAGGGATGAAAGTATTAGTGATTGGTAAAGTTTCTGTTTTTGAAAAATCAGGACAGTATCAAATTAATATTGAACATATGGAACCGGATGGAGTTGGGGCTCTTTATTTAGCTTATGAACAATTGAAAAAGAAATTAGAAGCTGAAGGTTTATTTTCTCTTCCTAAAAAAAGCCAATCCCTCAATTCCCTAAAAAAATTGCGATTTTAACGAGTGAATCAGGTGCGGTTATTCAAGATATTCAAACAACAGTGGCTCGAAGATTTCCTATTGTTCAATTAGTCTTATATCCAACCGTTGTACAAGGAGTTCATGCAGTTAATAGTATTTTGAAAAAAATTTAGACTTAGTAGAAAAAGAAGATTATGATGTTGTCATTATTGGACGTGGTGGTGGATCGATTGAGGACTTATGGGCGTTTAATGAGGAGCCTGTTGTAAGAAGAGTCGCTGAGTTGTCGATTCCAGTTATTTCAAGTGTAGGGCATGAAACAGATACGACTTTAATTGACTTTGTATCGGATATGAGAGCTGCCACTCCAACGGCTGCTGCAGAAATTGCAACGCCTGTTTTAATGGAAATTCATCAACAATTGAGAAATTTGCAAACACGTCTGGAACAAGCATTATCTCGACAATTACAAATCAAACGAGAAAGAATGCAAGCATTAGCGAATGCAAGTATTTTCCAAAATCCAGAAAGGATTTATCAAGTCTATCAACAGCGAGTGGATCAATTAGAAATGCGATTGCAGCAAATGATGCAACAAAAGTGTTCAGCACAAACGTCAGCAATTAGTAAAAAAATCAACATCGTTTAGAATTAGGTTCACCAAGTAGAAGAGTGCAAACGGAAAAACAGGCACTCCAATATTTAGCAAAAACGATTAGAACAAGCACAAGGTCAATTGATGAAAGATAAAAAAACAACAATTCCAAAGAGCAATTCAGCAATTAGACTTATTAAGTCCATTAAAAAAATTATGAATCGAGGATATGGGATTTTGCAACAAGAGGAAACAATTATTAAAAAGTGTTGACCAGTTAGAAGTAAATCAAGAATTAACGATTCAATTAGTCGATGGAACAGTTCGTTCTAAAGTGACTTCTGTAGAGAAAGGAAATCAATTATGGTAAAGAAAGAGAAAAAAATTTGAAGAAGCAATGAGTGAATTAGAACAAATTGTACAGCAATTGGAAAGAGGAGATGTTCCTTTAGATGAAGCCATTGCTAAATTTCAAGAAGGAATGGCTTTAAGTCAATATTGTAATGAAACATTAACAAAAAGCAGAAGAAACAGTCAGCAAAATGATTGTTGTAAAAGAAGATTAGTGGAGTAACTCATGAGTGAAATGATTTCATATTGGCAGCAAGAAATAGAAAACTATTTATTAACTCGAATAGATGAAATTCCAAATATTTCAACAAGATTGAAAGAAGCTATGCTATATGCTTGTAGTAGTGGAGGAAAGAGAATTCGTCCATTATTAGTACTGTTAATCAGTCATTTAGAAGAAGTAGAACTTCAAAAAGTGTTACCTGTAGCAGCTTCTTTAGAAATGATTCATACGTATTCATTAATTCATGATGACTTACCAGGAATGGATAATGACGATTATCGTCGTGGTAAGTTAACGGTTCATAAGCAATTTGATGAAGCAACTGCCATTTTAGCAGGAGATGCTTTACTAACACTTACATTTGAAGAATTAGCTCAATGTCAATTATCGGATGCAAAAAAAGTTCGTGCCATTCAAGTATTAAGCTCAGCTTCTGGAGCTAGTGGTATGATTACAGGTCAAATGAGAGATATTGCAAGTGAACATCAAGAAATTACATTAGAGCAACTCAAACAAATTCATGCAGATAAAACAGGACAATTATTATTAGCTGCGATTCGTTTTGAGGCTTACTCGTATTAGAGGATGCAACACCTTATGAAGAAGCTCTTTTAAAAATTTGGCGTGCATTTTGGATTAGCTTTTCAAATTCAAAAATGATTTACAAGATGTTTGCTGGGATTCTGAAAAAAACAGGTAAAATTACTGGACAAGATGCAGCATTAGAAAAAAATACGTATCCTCGTATTTTAGGAATTGATGGAGCAAAACTTGCCTTAGAACAAGAAATTAACCAGGCAAAAACAAGCGATTCTATCTATTCCAAATGAAACAGCGGTTCAAAGACAAGTACAAGAAATATTTATAAAAAAATTCTCTCATATGTAGAGATTTAAAGGAGAAAGAATGGAAAAAAAGAACGAGTAGACCTTCTAGTCGTACAACAAGGATTGACGGATTCTAGGGAAAAAAAGCGAAAAAGACTTGTCATGGCAGGACAAATTGTTGATGCTGTGAAACATATTCGCTATGATAAACCTGGCGAAAAAAATTCCGATTACAACTGAACTTTATATCAAAGGAGAAACACTTCGCTACGTTTCAAGAGGTGGATTGAAATTAGAAAAAAAGCACTCGCAACTTTTTGATGTAAGTGTAGAAGGTAAAATCTTATTAGATATTGGCGCTTCAACAGGAGGCTTCACAGATGCAGCTCTACAACATGGTGCTGTATTAAGCTATGCATTAGATGTTGGATATAATCAATTAGATTATAAACTAAGACAGGACGAACGAGTAGAAGTCATGGAAAGAGTGAATTTCCGCTTTAGTAAGCCTGAAGATTTTTACAAAAGGAAAACCTCAAGTGGCATCGATTGATGTTTCATTTATTTCGCTAAAAATTAATTCTACCACCATTAAAAGATATTTTTAGAGATGGATGGTGACGTTCTTGTACTGATTAAACCACAGTTTGAAGCAGGAAGAGAACGTATTGGGAAAAAAAGGGATTGTTAGTGATCCAAAAAGTTCATCAAGATGTATTAGAAGAAATTTTTAGAATATTGCGAACAAATTGGTTTTTTTCTGTAAATCAGCTAACCTTCTCTCCAATTACGGGAGGAAGTGGCAATATTGAGTTTTTAGCACATCTGCAATTACATGAAACAGTTGCTTTATTCATATGATTGGAAGACTGGTATTCAAGCAGTTGTGAAAGAAGCTCATCAACAATTAAAAATCTAAAAATAGAGGTGGAACGATGATTCAAGAATTGTTTATTAAAAAAATTTTTGCAATTATTGAAGAAGTTCGCTGCCAATTTGAAAAAAAGGCATGACGGTATTAACTGGGGAAACAGGTGCAGGTAAATCAATTATTATTGATGCAGTAGGATTACTCGCTGGAGAACGTGCTAGTTTAGAAATGATTCGATATGGCAGTGAAAAAAAGCGACAATTCAAGCAGTTTTTACCATTGATTCAGAAGAGACAAAAAGAAAAAAATCGAAGAATTAGGGCATTGAAATTGAAAATGATGAAATTATGATTCAACGTGAATTATATCAAACAGGTAAATCGACTTGTCGCATTAATGGACAAATGGTTACAGTTTCATTATTAAAAACAAGTTGGTCCTTATTTGATTGATATTCATGGGCAAAATGAACATTTCTTATTATTAAACGAAGAGCATCATTTAAGTCTTTTTAGATGCCTATGCAGGACAAAAATTACAACCTTTAAAAAGACGACTATCGTCAGTATTATGACAATTTTTTTGTAGTATTCAAGAGAAATTAAGAAAGTTACAAACTGCTGAAAAAGAAGATGCACAAAAAAATTGATTTATTAAAAATTTCAAGTAGAAGAAATTGAATTATCAAATATTTATATTGGAGAAGAGGAAGAATTAGTTCAAGAAAAAGAATATTTCACTCATTTCCAAAAATTCAAGAACATTTAATGTCTGCTTTATCGGTTTTACAAACGGAAGAATATTCTGCAGTAGATGCCATTAGTCAAGCTTCTCAAGAAATAGGATTTTTTTACAAGGAATTGAGAAAAATTACCAACAATTGTATCAACAATTACAAGAATCTTATTATCAATTACAAGATGCCGTTTCTCATATTAGTCATGAATTAGATCATGCAGAATATGATGAAGAACGATTAGCCTATATTGAAGAACGTTTAGATGTTTATTATCAGTTAAAACGGAAGTATGGAGATAATGCCGAAGAAATATTAGAGTTCCAAGCACAAGCACAAGATCAATTAAATCAAATTGAAAATAAAGAAAGTATTATCGAAACTTTAATTCAAGAAAAAGCACAAATCGAACAAAAAAAGCAAAAACAAGTGGCACTGGAATTGACAAAACAAAGACAAGAAATCGCACTTGAATTAGCGGAAAAAAATAGAAACACAGTTACATGAATTGTATATGGAACAAGCTATTTTTTTGAAATTCGTGTCCTACCAAGTGAACAACTACTTGAAACAGGGATGGATGAAGTATACTTCTATATTTCAACAAACAAAGGTGAACCTGTTAAACCATTACAAAAGATTGTATCTGGTGGGGAATTATCTAGAATTACCCTTGCCATGAAAAACGATCTTTGTGCGTAAAGCATGGAGTGGGAACGATTGTATTTGATGAGGTAGATACAGGAGTTAGTGGACGAGTAGCTCAAGCAATTGCAAATAAAATGCATTATATTTCTGAGTTTGCCCAAGTATTATGTATTACTCATTTACCACAGGTGGCAAGTATTGCGGGAGTTCATATTTTTATTGAAAAAAATAGAAAAAGATGAGCGTACACGTACAACTCTCACAACATTAGAAGAAGACAAACGTATCGAAGAAATTGGTCGTATGTTGTCTGGAGAAGAAATGACAGCATTAACGAAACAACATGCAGCAGAATTGATTGCATTGTCTGGGAAGATTCGTCAACAAAATAAAGTTCAAAAGAAACAGGTGATTGCAAATGACTAAAAATTTTTGCACATAGAGGAAGTAGAGGAACTCATCCAGAAAAATACATTAGCTGCTTTTCAAGAGGCAGTACGTGTACATAGTGATGGGATTGAATTAGATGTTCATGTTTCAAAAGATGGTGAATTAGTCGTGATTCATGACGAAACAGTGGATCGTACGACGAATGGTAGTGGTTTAATTCAAGATTTAACAGTAGAAGAAATTCAAGCATTAGATGCAGGAAGTTGGTTTCATGAATCATTTACTGGAGAAAAAAATTCCGACATTGGAAGAAGTTTTCCAGTTGTTAAAGGAATTGAATTTCAAAGGTGAATTAAATATTGAATTAAAAAAACGGATCAAATTGAATATGCAGGAATTGTTGAAAAAAATGTGTGGCATTACAAGAAAAAAATGCAACCAAAATTTTGCGATTATTTATTCTAGTTTTTAATCCGAGAAGCATTATTCAAATGAAACAATTACGACCAAATCAAGAAATTGCCTTTTTATATGAATCGGTAGAAATGGCAAATTTTGTATTTGAAGAAGTGAAGTTTGAAGCTGTTCATCCGGACTATCGCTTATTAAAAGAAGCTTTTGAGATTCATTCACAGTATCCAAAAACGTGTATGGACAGTCAATCAAAAAGAAGAGATGAACCATTGTTTTGAGCTTCATGTAGAAGCAATTTTTTTACAGATTATCCACAAAAAAAGCACTAGAGCTTCGAGGTGAAATAAAGGAGTAATATGGTAGACAAACAAAAAAATCATTGTCATTGTTGAGCCCAACTGGTGTTGGGAAAAACTGCTCTTAGTATCGAATTAGCACAACAATTAAATGGAGAAATCATTAATGGGGATTCGATGCAAGTTTATAAAACATTGGATATAGGAACAGCTAAAGTGACTCCTGAAGAATCACTTGGAATTCCTCACTACTTATTAGACATCTGTGATGTGAAAGAAGAGTATACTGCTAGTGATTTCAAACAAATGGCAAGAGAAGCGATTCAAGACATTGCAAGTCGTGGGAAAAATTCCAATTATTGTTGGAGGAACTGGACTGTATATTGAAGGCTTATTATTTGATTTTTCATTTTAGTGGTGAAGATTCTAACGATCCAATTTATCGACTAGAAAAAGGAAAAAAAGAGTTGGAAGAAATTGGACCTCAGGCTATGTGGGAGCAATTAAAAGCAGTTGATCCAATCAGTGCTGAAATTATTCATCCAAATAATACAAGAAGAGTCATTCGAGCATTAGAGGTCACTCATGCAAGCGGGAAACCATTTTCAGCTAATGACCAACAACAAAAAAAGAAGCTATTTTTGATGCCTATATTATCGGATTATCAACAGATAGAACAGTTCTTTATGAAAAGAATTGATACAAGAGTAGAAATGATGATGCAAAAATGGTTTAGAAGAAGAAGCTAGACAATTATATGATGCTGTAAAAGGATTAGATGTTCAATCGATTCGAGGAATTGGGTATAAAGAATGGGTAGATTATTTTGAAGGCCAATTATCAAAAGAAGCTACCATTCAAAAAATTCAACAAAACTCTAGACGATATGCCAAACGACAATTAACATGGTTTAGAAACCGATTCGAAGCTGTACATTGGTATGATTTAGTAGAAAATCCTAATACAATTGCTCAAGTTGTTTTAGATTGTCAGCAGTTTTTACTGGGAAGTGAATAAATGGAAAACACAAAAGAAAGAGTTATGATTGTTGCTGTTCAAACAACACAATCTGATGAGCAATTTCAATATGCTTTAGAAGAGATGAAGCAATTAGTAGATACCGCTCAAGGAGAAGTTGTCGTAACTGTTACTCAAAAAAAGAGAAACTTATAGTGGTCGTACCATGATTGGAAAAGGGAAAGTAGAAGAAATTAGTCATTTAGTCGATGAATTAGAAATTGATTTAATAGTTTTCTACCAATCTCTAACAGGTTCTCAAACGAAAAAAATCTAAATGAAACGATTAATGCACGAATTATTGACCGTGTTCAATTAATTTTAGATATTTTTGCGATGCGTGCTCGTTCAAAAGAAGGAAAACTTCAAGTACAATTGGCTCAATTATATTATTTATTACCACGTTTGTCAGGACAAGGTACAGCCTTATCGAGACAAGGTGGGGGAATTGGAACAAGAGGACCAGGGGAAACGCAATTAGAAACGGATAAACGACACATTCGTAAACAAATTTCAGATATTGAAGCACAATTAGAACAGACAAAAACTACATCGTCAACGTTCAAGAATGAAGAGAAATCGTTCGAATGGTTTTAGAATGGGATTAATTGGCTATACAAATGCTGGAAAATCAACAATTCTAAACCAACTAACAGATGCAGGAACGTACCAGATGGATCAATTGTTCGCAACTTTAGATCCATTAACAAGAAAAAGTTGATTTGGCTGATCACTATGATGTGACATTAACGGATACAGTTGGATTTATTCAAGATTTACCAACGACTTTAATTCACGCATTTGAGTCAACGTTAGAAGAGAGTGCGGATGTTGATTTATTAGTGCATGTAGTAGATGCATCATCTCCGAATTTCTTAATGCATGAAAAAAACGGTTCATGAATTAATTGAGGAATTAGAGATGGAAACTATTCCGATGGTAACTATTTATAATAAATCAGATTTAATTGTTGGAGAATTTCAACCAAATGCTTATCCTTCGTTAGTGATGTCAGCTGAAAAATTCAACTGATATTGAACGATTAAGAGAATTTCTTGCATCTCAAATGAAAGCAGAAATGGATCATTATGAAGAATGGGTAGAAGTTTACGAAGCACAAAAAACTTTCACAACTCCAACAAAAATACATTAGTAGAAATTTTGGAGTTTAATGAAGAGAAAAACCAATACTATGTAAAAGGCTATCGTAAAAAGGAATGTAGAATTCTTTAGATATCATTAATGGCATTTAAAAGTAAAAAGAAATTTTTCTAAAAAGTAGCCAGGACGGCAGCAGCCCTGCGGTCTCATGCCTAAATTTTTGAGCCTTGGTCTCAAAATTTTCCTGTAAAATTAGCTTGAGAAGCTAATTTTACTTCGGCTACTGGAGAAAAGTTCTTTTTACTTTAAATTATTACGAAGAGATGAAAGTTAAACATTTTTTTAGTTGTTTTAGTTTTTTTAAGGAGGATAGAAATGATTAAATATTTAAGAAGAGAGATGATGGGATTTCTGTTAAATATAGTAGCTTTATTTACTGTATCTGAGCTTACAAGTGTATGCTGCCTTACGAATGACAAAGGTAGCCGAATATCTCATCCAACAAAATGTAAAAGGTATTCATGATTGAAGTGTTCATTATTTTTGGGATTATGGATTATTAGTTTAATCATTTCTTACTATCAGACAATTTATCAAGAAATCGTTATTCAAAAACATATGTAATAAGATGCGTAGTGATATGTCAGATGCTTCTTGGAAGATTAAAGCTAATTATATTAACGGTCAAGAACAAAAAGGAAATTGAGTCATTTCTTCAAAATGATGTAAATATGATTGAAAAATAAAGTACTAAGAAGTATTTTTTTGGTATGATAAAAATTTATGTTGCGTGCTATTTTATCTTTAATTGCATTATTTTACGTCCATTATTTATTATTTATTGTTAGTCTTGCATTATCAATTGTATTATATTTTATCCCGGTAATGACCAAAAAAATGGTGTCTAATGCAGGAAATCATGTTGCTGAGGCAAATAAAAGTTACTTGAATAAAATTAATAATATGATAACAGGAATTGATGTTCTAAAAAGAATTTGGTGCATTAAATTTTTTTATCAGGATTCCTTTAGTCAAGAGTTATTTAAAAATTAAGAATAGTAGAGTATTACTTGCTAAAGAAACGAGTAAAGTTACATTTATTATTTTTTTCTATTGAATGTGACTAGTCAATTATCGGTCATATTTGTAACAGGGTTGTTGATAATAAATCAGTTAATCTTAGTTGGTGCAATTCTTACTACAACTGATTTAGCAATGAAATTATTTGATTCAATTTCTGTGATTAATCAATATATGACTATTATTCATTCTTCAGTTCAACTGTTAGATAAAATTGATAAGTTTGAAGCGAGTGATGATAAAAACTATTGAAAAACCACTTATATTATCGTGGGATAATATTACTATTTCAGATTTAGAATTTGGTTATACAACAGATCATGTATTATTTAGCAATGTTCATTTACGATTAGATAAAGGAAAAATGGTATGTATTAAATGGGGCTTCTGGTAAAGGAAAGTCCACACTATTCAAGTTATTATTACAGCAATTAGAACCCAAAAAAAGGTACCATTTTTGATTGATGGGGATAATATTAAACAATACAATACAGATAACTTATTTAGTTATTTAAGACAACAAGGTTATATGTTTGATACAAGTATTAAGGAGAATATTTTTATTAGGAAAAAGAAGAGTCAGATAATTTTAAGGAGATTATTGAGAAATTAAATATTGATTTAACTAAAAAAATATAAATGATTTGTCAGGTGGAGAAAAAAGCAAAAAAAGTTGCGATTGCAAGATTATTAGTAAATCCTAATCCTATCATTTTATTAGATGAAAGTTTTTTTCAAGTATCGATATTGCAAGTTCGAAAATGATTTTAAATAGTTTATCTAAATTAGAAAAATACAATGGTTATTATAATAACGCATCGTAAGCAAGAATTAGAAGATATTGAGTATGATTCGATAGATATCTTTAAATGATTTTAATCATATTTATTTCTGAAGTATAATAAATGTGTACGTTTGTTTAGATATCATTAATGGCATTTAAAGTAAAAAGAAACTTTTTCTAAAAGTAGCCAGGACGGCAGCAGCCCTGCGGTCTCATGCCTAAATTTTGAGCCTTGGTCTCAAAATTTCCTGTAAAAAAAGTAGCTTGAGAAGCTAATTTTACTTCGGCTACGGAGAAAAGTTCTTTTTACTTTAAATTTGTTACGTAAGAGATGAGAGTTAAACATTTTTTTAGTTGTTCGGAAAAAAATTCTATTGGGAATCTAATTTGTTGCTATTAGCATTGTTCCTTTGTAAAATTAGAATTACAATGGAATTGTACATTAGCAAGGAATTATGCGGAATTACAATTGTATGTTTGTTAAGGTACGATTTCATAATTACAAGAAGATAAAAAAAGTAAAGCAATAGAAAAAGACTTGTTATTGTAGCAGTAGTAATATTATCCGTTTTTGGATAATATTACAGGAAAACTTTTGAGACTGTGGCTCAAAGTTTGAGACATGAGACTCGCAAAGCGAGGCTGCTGTCAACCTTGCTACAATACTCAAAAGTCTTTTCTATTGCTTTACGTGTTAGAATATGCCCCTATTATAAAAATCGTTTGTAATGTTTTTATCAAACCTTTTTATAATAGGGAGATAGAGAAATGATAAGGAGCCGAAGGGCATGTATTCAATCGAACAATTTAAAGAAAAAAATAGCAAAAGAATTTCAAATACAATTTAAAAAAATGAAAACTATTTAAAAGAAGCCTTAACTCATTCATCCTATGCAAATGAACATAAAGATTGCAAAAGGAATTTATAATGAGCGTATCGAGTTTTTAGGTGATGCCGTTTTAGAATTATTTATTTCTAATTGGTTATACCGCCAAATGCCAACGAAAAAAGAAGGCGAGTTAACAAAATTAAGAGCGCAAATCGTTTGCGAAGAAAAGCTTGTCGACACTTGCAAAAGAGTGTGAGTTAGATAAATATCTTTTATTAGGAAAAGGAGAACGTGCTTCAAAAGGACATGAAAATCCAGCAGTTCTCTGTGACGTATTTGAAGCTTTTGTGGGTGCTATTTATTTAGACCAAGGTTTTTGAAGGTGCTAGTCAATTTCTAACACAAGTCATTATTTCAAAAATAAAAGATGGAAGATTTACTTTAGTTGGTGATTTTAAAACAGAATTACAAGAATATTTCCAAAGAAATGGGAATGTGAACATTCGTTATGAATTACTAAAAGAAGAGGGGCCTTCTCATGCACGTTATTATACCGTACAAGTTCATGTGAATGATAAAGGTTATGAAATTGGTGAAGGCAAGACGAAGAAAGCAGCAGAACAATTATCTGCTAGAAGAACATTAGAAAAAAATTAAACGTTATTTCTTAAAGTAAGGAGTCAAGGATGCAGTTAGAAAAAAATTGAAATGTCTGGATTTAAGTCATTTGCGGATAAAAACCGTTATCGAATTTGATAAAAGGTGTTACAGCTGTTGTAGGTCCAAACGGAAGTGGAAAAATCTAATTTGTCAGAAGCAATTAAATGGGTTTTAGGAGAACAATCGGCTAAAAGTTTACGTGGTAAAAAAATGGATGATGTTATTTTTGCGGGTTCTCAAACTCGTAAACCCGTGAATATTGCTGAAGTAAATTTGCATATTAACAATGAAGATGGAAAAATTGGCAATTGAGCATTCTCAAGTTGTATTAACTCGTCGATTGAACCGTAATGGGGATAGTGACTTCTTTATTAATAAGAAAGCTTGTCGACTAAAAAGATATTACAAGTTTAATGATGGATTCTGGTTTAGGAAAAGGATTCCTTTGCCCTAATTTCCCAAGGGAAAGTCGAACAAATTTTTCAATGATAAACCTGAAGATCGTCGTATGATTATTGAAGAAGCTGCAGGGGTATTAAAAATATAAAGACCGTAAAACTCAAGCGCAAAGAAAAATTAGATCAAACACAAGAGCATTTTAAATCGTGTAGAAGATATTTTACATGAAATTAAAAAGTCAATTAACGCCTTTATTAGAACAAAAGGAAAAAAAGCGATTGTTTATTTATCTAAAAAGAAGAATTACAAGGTATCGAAACAGCTTTATTAGCCGTTGAAATTGAAACTTTAAATACTCAGTGGACAGTCGCTAAAAAGAGAAGTAGCTCAGTTACAAGAAACCGTGACGAAAAACAGAACAAAAAAATTAGTAGAGCTAGAGCAGAAAGTATTCGATCAACAAGAATTACTTACTGTAAAAAAATACTGAGTTAGATGAAAAACAAGTGTTATACGTTGATGCGATTCAAAAAAATGGAACAATTAGATGGTGAACGTAAAGTTTATCAACAAAGACAAGAGTTTGCAGAATCGTACCAATGAAGAAAAATCAATTAGCCTTAATAGAAGTCATTCGTCAGTTAGAATCAACAGAACAAACTGTGGCTGAATTAGAGCGAGCTGTTGCCATCAAAGAAGTAGAACTAAACGAAATTGAATCAGTTTGGTCTAAATTAGTAGAAGAATTAGAACAATTAAGTCAAGGTAATGAAGAGAGACAAAAAGCAATTACAAAGTGACTATATCGAGCAATTACAAGAAATTTCAAAATTAACGAACCAAGAAAAAAACACTTGGAACGTTCGATGGAACAAAAATCAAAAATCAACATGATAAATTACTAGAAAAAAACAAGAATTATTTGAAGAACAATCAAAAGCAATTAGATCAAAAAGATTGCTCAATTAGTGGAAAAAAAGAAGAAAAATCTAGCTCAACAGACTAATGCTAAACAAGAAGACTTAAATAGTTATCGTCAACAAGCAGACAGTTTACGTCAAGAACGTCAAACGATACAAGAACAAAAAAACAAAAGATTGAGCGACAATTACAACAAACACAAGCCAATTATCATAGTTTGAAACAAGTTTCAGAAGATTATGCCGGTTACTATCAAGGGGTTCGTGAAATCTTAAAGCAAAAGAAACAAATCGCAGGTGTCATTGGTTCCGTAGCTGAATTAATTCGAGTAGATGATGAGGTTACATTAGCCATCGATATTGCTTTAGGTGCAAGTAGTCAACATGTTGTGGTAGAGCATGAACAAGCTGCTGCAAAAAGCAATTGACTATTTAAAACTGAACCGTTTAGGACGAGCAACTTTCTTACCATTAACGATTATTAAAGAGAAAAGAATGCCAGATGCGGTTCAACAACAATTATTCTCTTTACAAGGCTATGTTGGAATTGCTAGTGACTTAGTGCATGTGGAAAAAAACGTATCAATCCATTGTTCGAAATATTTTTAGGAACAACTGTCGTTGCTAAAACACTGGATGATGCGATGAAAATTGCTAAAAGTATTGCAATACCGTTATCGTATTGTTTCTTTAGAGGGAGATGTTGTCAATGCTGGTGGTTCGATGACCGGTGGAGCTTCCAAAAAACCATCAACAACAATCTCTTGTAAAAACGGAATAGTCAATTAGAAACGTTAGAACAACAATTGAATCAGTTGAAAGAGTATGAGAAGCAAGTTTCAGAAAAAAATGGAATCAGTTAGAAACGAAATGGAACGAAATTGTTCAAAAAGGAACAGCGATTCAAGAAGAAGAAACCCTTTTAAAACAACAATTACAAGAAGTAAGATTAGAATTACAATTCTCAAAAAGATGAATTTAATAAAAATTAGTCGTCAAACATTAAGTCAACAATATGAATTAGATGAATCAATTCAACAGTATGAACAATTAGAACAGCAATATGTGGAAACTCATGAAGCGTTAAGAAGGATTACAAAAAGAGAATCAAGCGGTTAAAAAAAGAATTGGATTATTTACAATTATCTCAAGAAGACCGTACTCAACAGCTTCAAGAAAAAAACAACAAGAATTACAAGAAGTGGGGACACAAAAAAAGCTCGTATTCAAAGAGCAAGTCCAACATCAAAAGAAAGAATTCAAACAAGAAAAAAACTGTCATTAAAAACGTTTAGAAGAACAAGTTCATTTACTGGAATCGAAAAAAAGATGAACAGAAGGACTTAAAAAGAGAAAAATGAAGCAGATTACAACCAAACTGTAAAAAGATTACGAAGCGATTAAAAGAAACTGTTACAGCTTTTAGAAATAGATTTAGATAGACTAAAAGAGGAAAGAATTCAATTAGAAGTATTGAATAAACAAACAGAAGTTAGTCGAAATCAAGCGCAACATCAATTACAAGAATATTTGAAACAACAATCAAAAGTTGAAACAAAAAGCCAATCGATTTGAATTAGCAATTGATCAAAAAAACTGCAATATTTAAGTGAAGAATATGAATTAACATTTGAAGCAGCAATTGAAAAAAACAGAATTAACAATGTCCATCGAAGATGCTTCTAAAACAGTTCGTATGTTAAAACAACAAATCGAACAAATGGGTGCAGTAAACTTAATGGCGATTGAAGAATATGATAAAGTTCAAGAAAGATTTGAATTTTTAACGATTCAACAACAAGACTTACTAGATGCGAAGAAAAAAATCTAGAAGACACGATTACAGAAATGGATACGGAAGTGACGAGTCGATTTAAACAAACTTTCGATGCAATTTCAAGTCAATTTCAACAAACATTCCCACGATTGTTTGGAGGAGGACGTGCTTCTTTAGAATTAACAGATCCTACTAATTTATTAGAAACAGGAATTGAGATTATTGCTCAGCCACCTGGTAAGAAACTACAATCCTTAAGTCTATTATCTGGGGAGAACGTGCCTTTACAGCAATTGCATTATTATTTGCGATTTTAGAAGTGAAGCCAGTGCCATTCTGCTTACTAGACGAAGTAGAAGCAGCTTTAGATGAGGCAAATGTCGCAAGATATGGTCGTTACTTGAAAGAATTTACTAAAAATACACAGTTTATTGTTATTACTCATAGAAGAGGAACAATGGAAGAAGCAGATGTATTATATGGAGTAACGATGCAAGAATCTGGAGTTTCAAAAACTAGCTTCAGTAAAATTCGAAGACTTTGATGGTCTGGAGTAGAACATTTTTTTAGTGGTAAAATGGAAAAAGCCTGAATAAAAGGCTTTTTTTCTTTTTAGTATAAGTTTTTGGCTCAAGTTGAACTTTTTAAATTTACAGAATTAGATAAATATGGTAAATTACTCACAAGTTAGGAGAGTGAATTATGAAGAAAAAAAGTGTTCATAACAGGTGTTTGTGGAACCGTTGGGGAAGCATTAGTAAATTATTTTATAGAAAATGATGCAATAGTTTATGGTGTTGATTATCAAGAAACACAGTTAGCAATTATGAGTAAAAGGATAAATTCATCAGTATTTTTATCCAGTACCAATGGATTTTTACTTCGCAAGATTGTTTTGAAATATATTGAAAGCAATTCAACCAGATATTTTTAATTCATGGAGCATCATTGAAGATGACAAATTTTTTTGTGAAGACTTTGCTGACTATTATTATTCAAAAAAATGTTTTGCAAACAAAAAGTGTTTTTTTAGAGTCAATATTACCTTTTTGTAAAGGAAAGAGTTATATTTATCTCAAGTGATGAAGCATATAAACCACATAATCAGTTTGGTAAACAAAAAAACTAGAAGTAGAACAATATTTAAAGAAATTAAGTGAGAAGAAAGAAATTTGTTTGATTCAATCGTTACGTTTTTCCATTTGTGATTGAAAGTAATGGTTCAGTCTATCATGTGTTTGATAAACTCTCGAAAGAAAAATAAACCTCTTCCTTTAACAGATGAGAGAATTACAAAACTTGCAACAAGAAAAGAAGACTTTATTCGTGGATGGGATGATTTTTTTATAACCATGTTCTAATTCCAGAAGTTTATACATTATCAATTGGAAAAAGTGTTGAGTATTAAAGCTTTAGCTGAAGAATTAATAGAGAAAAAAATCACTCTAAGAGTAAAATAGAAATTATAGGATTACGTAAAGGAGATACTTTAGAAGATCCAATGATGAATACTGATGACTTTAAACCAATTACAGAATATGTAAGTAAAGTTTTTAAATAAGAATATTTTTGTTCAGAATCATTCGTGGATGCAAAAGTTCTGAATAAAGATGTTACAATATAGCTGATAAACAGCTTGGAAAATGGTATACTTAGACAAAGAGTTTAAGGAGGAATACTATGGATCAGAATTTAGAATATGCACAAAAATAGACTAGAAGAGTTTATTTCTGAATTGATTCACGATAGTGTTCCTAGTGAAGAGCCAGATGCAGTATTTATGGCTGGTAGTCCAGGAGCAGGTAAGACAGAAGTTGCTCTTGGATTAGCAAATAGATATAAAAAAATCATATTGTGATTGATGCAGATGCATTTCGAATTCAATTCCCAGGTTATGATGGTAGTAACTCTAGTCAATTTCAAAAGGCATCAGCATGGTTAGTAGATCAGTCTTTTAAATTTGTAGTGGATAAGGGATATTCATTTATATTGGATGCAACATTTGCAGTTTTAAGTGCAGAAAAAGAATATCATTCGAACATTAAAAAAATGGGTATCGTGTAACGTTATTCTATGTTTATCAAGATCCACAAGTTGCATGGCGTTTTACGAAAGAACGTGAATTAGTAGAAGGCCGTGTTGTTCCTAAAGATACATTTATTAATGCTTTTTTTCCAAGCTAGAAAAAAATATTGAAAAAAAGTAAAAGAACGACATCCGGAAGTAACATTACATATTATTATTAAAGATTATCAAAATAATATATCCGAAGTACATTTTGATGCTGATAATGTCCAGCTAGTACTTCCACAGCAATATACGAAAAAAACAATTGGAGGAAAATGTTAGATGACTGATGAGGAAAAAGTACAACAAATTATTGATAAATATAATCAAAGTGTTGCAGAACTATCTGAAAAAAGCTACCGCTAAAGAATTCAAGTTCGTAATGAGTTACATCGCTCAAGAAGCGAATCGTAGACAGCGAGAGATTGTTGGAATGAAAGACTAATAGAAAGCATGGAACTGGAAATTCTAGTTTTCGTGCTTTTTTTGAGTTTACAAAAAATTTGTATCCTCATGTGAAATTCTTCTTTTTAGAAATAGTTACCATTCTTAAATAATGGTATAATGCAAGAAAAAAACAAAAAAACTTATTTTTTTATGGGAAAATAATAGATATTTATAACCTCAAAAAAATTTGAATAAAAGGTTATAGAGATAGTTTTGATTACTATTTTTAAGGAGAGGTAGAAGATGGTGTTTTGAAGTGAAGGGTATCGAAAAAAACGATACAATAATAAGAAAAATTTTTGTATAATATTTCCTTTGAAATTCCAGAAAATAATATTACGGTGATTCTTGGTAAAAAAATGGTGCTGGGAAAAACGACATTAATTAAATTGATGTTAGGAATGATCAGTGCAGATTATGGAGACATTTTATTTAAGGGAGAGAATCTCTCAGATATTGGATATTCTTACTACCAAAAATGTAAGTGCCGTATTAGAGTCAGTCGATAATGTTTATCCATTTTTAACAGGTAAACAAAATATTGAATACTTTCTTGGATTATCAAAACAATCCATAGACTATATGGATGATAATATTCAAGCGTTAATTGATGAGTTTGACCTCAGAGATGCTATTGATGAACCAGTTGGTGGGTACTCTAGAGGAATGTTACAGAAGCTCTCATTAATCATTGCATTAATGACAAATGCAAAGGTGTTATTTTTTTAGATGAACCAACTTTAGGGATTGGATTTTCAAAGTTCAAAGCAACTATGTCAAAAAAATTAAACAATTATCAACAGAACAGGACAAAAACGATTATTCTTACCTCCCACCAAGCAGAGATTATAGAATTACTAGCAGACTATGTGATTGTGATTGATGAAGGAGAAGTTGTCTATAAGGGAGATTATCAGGACTTCTTGCAACAAGTTCCGCATACTCAAGAATTTGAAGCTGTTATTGAGGGAGAAATGATTCATCAAGAGCTACAATGTCGCATTGAAAAAGGAAAATCATACATGAAACGGAATACTATTGATGAGTTAACCTCACTTTTTAGTAAAAACATAACTTGATGTCTCATTTAATCAAGATTGAGAAGTTAAGCCCTACGGTTGAAGAAACACTAGACTATTTCTATAGTCAAAGAGGAGGAGCACATCATGAAGTTATTTAAGGCAGAATTGTGGAAATATTTACATGAAGTACGAACCTATTATCCGGATCATATTGTGAGTGTTGTGGTTACGACGATTGTGTTCTATATGTTTCTATTAGTTCAACATCAACAAATGAATCAAGGTTATGTAGGATTTGTGTATTGGTATTTGTTGAGTTCGGTTATTAGTGAAGCAGCAGTCTCTGTGTCTTCGGAAAAAGCAAATGGGAATTTTAGATCAACTAATTATTAAACCATTTCCTTTCGAACAGCTGATTATAGTAAGGACATTAGTGTGGTTAATTGTCAATCTAATAAAAGTTGCTATTGTATCCCTTGTATTGAGTGCCATTCTTTCAATTCAAATTTCATTCAGTGGTTGGTATATTATCATCTTCTTATTAACAACTGTTGGAGTGTTTGGCTTTACCTTAGTATTAGTAGCATTGACGTTAAAAATATACGAAGACAGCATCTTTTTGATTCAATTATCTCATATGCACTATTATTTTTCACTGGTGCTATTTTTACCTCATGAGATGATGCCTGAATGGGCAATTTTGATTGGACGATTTCTTCCAATTTCTTTAGGGATTGAAATGACTCAAAAATTTGATTCAAGGTGAAAAGCGTTGCTTGGATGGACTACTTATTATTAGCAGGTCAGTCAACTTTCTTTTTGGTAATTGGGTATGTCTTATTTAAGAAAATTTACCAATCTAGTAAGAAAGCAGGGATCGATAGAAGTTATTAATGCAACGATTAAGTTTTTCCAAGTTTGAAATATTGGGAATTCATATAAAAATAGCAATAAGAAAAAGATTGAAGGATAAGAGAAGTGTTTAGTACATTAAATTGTGTACAGCATTCCAAAAATTAGACTAAAAAAATCTAACATTTCGATTCACTTTATTCTTTAGTTTTTTTAGGGGAAATAATGGTTTATTATATTAAAAAAATTAAAAAAATGTTATTTTTTTATTCAACTCTTCTTTCACGTACTTTATACTTCAACCAATGTTGTTATACCGTATTTAAATAAGGTGTTGTTTGATAGAGTGTTAAGTGAGGGAAATGAACTACTGATAAAAACTAATCGTTTGTTATATCTTAGCAATTGTATGTAACTCGTTATTTCAATATATATCACAAGTATATGAATGGAAAACTTCAGTTGAATTTAATCGTGTTGTCAAAGGTCAGTTATGTGATTTTTCTTTTTATCATCATCAGTCACAACATTTAACTCCAAGACAATCGCAGAATACTTATCGGTCTTCAATAATGATGTAGAAGTTTTAAGCGAGGAGTACTTAGATCCTTTATTAGATATTATCAAGTCGTGTATGAGTCTTGTTATTTATGCTGTGTCACTGATTGTTTTTGTGGATTGGAGAGTCGCTATTGTAATCATTGTCTTATCGCTGTGCTCACCCTTTGTTTCCAAGTATTTGGCACCTTATATCACCATAAAGCAACGAAGATTTTTTTAGAAGGATTAGAAGTTTACTCGCAACGATTAGCGGATATTTTTTTCGATGAAATCTCGTATTAACAGTGAAACCATATTAACTTTTTAAAAAAACTACATCAACAACAATTGGATGAAACAGAGGAAAAATCGTCTCCATTATGGAAAAAAATCAAAAACGTTATCTAATATTGCTAACGGTCTGGTCATGTTCATAATACAGCTTGCCTCATTTATAGTAGTCGGTTATCTGTTGATAAAAAAACGAACTAACAATCGGAGCAGCTGTTGCGACTTTTTAGTTATGTCGAAAAATTTCATTTATCCAATAAAGAACATCTTAATTGATTTAAACTTAATAAATGCTTCTAAAGAAACATTGTCAATCATCTTAAATTTAGGAGAAAAAGGATCAGAAATTAGCCGTTACGACAGATATTAATGGTTCTCAAATTATTATTACCAATGTGAGCTATCATCAGGATAATGTGAACTTTGAAAAATCTTAACTTAGTATTTAATGCTCCTCATAAGTATGCAATCGTTGGAAAAAGTGGTGTCGGTAAGTCAACCTTATTGAAGTTAATCATGCAACAACTTCCATTACAATCTGGAGAAATACGTGTAGCTGTTGATCAGATTTTTTACTTAACGCAACACGAGCATTTTATGAAGGCAAAGTTAGAAGATAATATCAGCTTATTTGGTCTCTATCAAGATAATAACCACTATTCGCAAGAATTATGGAGTCGTTTAAGCCCATCAACTCAACAAGCGTTACATTCTATGAATCCTATGTCTGAATTGAGTGGTGGTGAAAGGAATTTATTAGGGTTGTTAAGAGCATTAGCTAGTGATAAAAAGATATTATTACTTGATGAACCAACAGCGCATCTCGATAAGATAACTGCAGACATGGTGATGGATTTTTTTATTAAGTCTGGATGATTATCTAATCATAATTGTATTGCATCATAATTTAGAACACTGGAATAGTAAATTTAATGAAGTAATCACAATAAAAATAATAGGAATGAGAAAAAAATATAAGTTATTCATATAAAAGGTTGGTAATCGTTACAGGGTATTTTTTTAATTATAGTATTTATGGAAATTACTAATGATTGTAGACTAATTGTGTATTTTAATTATCTCATTTTGTAAAAAAATATTTTGACAAAAATGATTGGAGTCGATTAGAATTAAATTAAAAATTTGATTAGTTTTATTGTGAATAATGTAACTTGCATTGTTGAATATAAATTTTTCTAAATTAAAGAGGAGGGAATCAGAATGTTTCGATTCTTAAGATTTATACTAGTAGGTAATAAACGAATATTTATATGTGCTGTGTTATTTTTTTAGCTTTAATGTCTCTTGATGGAATTGGTGCACCGTATTTTTTTAGGGAAATTTACAGATTATATGAACAATAGTGATTTTTGTTAGCAGTATGCATACAGTATTTTTTTATGGCTGATTTTTTTACTGTTAATTGTTTTATCAAAATTTCTATTTAGTTTCTTTAAAGGAAAGTTTATTCAAAATGTAAATTATCAGTTAAAAAATATTCATGCAGTAAATTCTGTTAGAAAAAGAGAATTTACAGCAATCACTCAAGTTCTTACATCACTAGTATTACTAGTGAAGTTCAGCAAATTGAAAAATAAATTTATCAATAATGTATTTACTATGATTTTGTGTACACTTCAAGGTGTTGTTACATTTATATTTTTTTGATGAATATCAATGTGTTAGTGGGCTTACTTTTTGTTAGTTTGGGAGCTATACCTGCTCTAATTCCTAAGTTAACTCAAAAAAATGGTTAAAGAAAGGAACGACACGTTGGCAAGAAGCCAATGATCAATATATAGGATTTTTTTAACAGATTTTTTTAGAGGCACGCCCGTTGATGAAAAAGATTTGGTGTGGTAAATAATGTACTAAAAAAAGTTGAAAGAGAAGTTAGGAGTATCTGAAAAAAATTATTTTAAGATGGATTTTTAATCAGAATATCGCTAATACAATTATTGGTTTTACTATATGTGTGCTCATTATTGATAGCGTTAATGCTGGGAATAAGTTCTGTTCAAAAATGGATATATGACAGTAGGGAGTTTGCTTACTATTTATATGGCAGCTGATAGAGTTGTATCTCCATTAATAACTGCTGCTTCTACATATAATGTGATTCAATCAATTGATCCAGTATTGAATAAAGTGCTAACTCTTAATAGTAAAAGCCGAAGAATATGAGCAACTGCTAGAATTACCAACAAGTAGAGAATTTATCTTAGAATTTAAACAAGCTACAGTAGGATATCAAGATAATGAATTGATTAAAAAAATATTGATTTTTTTCACTTGGAAGTCATGATAGGATATTATTCAAAGCACCTTCTGGTTCAGGAAAGAGTACTTTTTTTAAAAAACTATTTTAGGGAAACAAAGGTATTATCTGGTACTATCAATTATGGACAAGAACAAGGAATTGAACTTTTTCTCTGTTGTTTCTCAACACCCATTTATATTTGACGAAACATTGCTGTTTAATCTAACGTTTGATAGTCCAATAGATGAAAGTAGAGTCATTGAAATTTTAAGAAGAGTAGGAATGAAACACTTAGCAACAAAAAGAGATGCTTCATACTAAAATGGATAAACAATTACATTCTCTATCTGGTGGAGAATTAAAAACGGTTAGAGTTAGCAAGAGCATTATTATTTGAAAAACCATGCTTACTTGTTGACGAAGTTTTATCCGGGCTGGATGAGGAGAGTTCAAAAATTTTTGAATAATTTGATCAAAAACTTATTCAGGAGCAGTTATTGATATAGAACATCACATTTCAGATGAAATGATGGTTGGATATGATAAGATCATTACTATCAAGGACAATCATCTAGTGATAAATAAGATGTGAGTAGAGTAATTAATAAGTAAAATAGTGTAATTAGATGATTTTTTTGTGATTGGAAGAACTGATTTTTGCTTGTTCGATAAATCCTCAATATAAACAAAAAGCTATATCAATGTGATATGGCTTTTTTTAGGAATAGTCACAAACCTAAAAAAATTTGGTATAATAAAAAGTATGAAATAAAAAGGAATGATGAGCTCTAGGAAATGCAACTCCCTTAGAGAAAAAAATTTCCAGAGGCATCACTATTTCGAGTACGAGTTTTTAGAACTCAAGGAGAGAACGATGTCCTCTATCTAATAACTATATTATACAATTATTTAGGCGTATAGGGTCGCCTTTAATAACCCAAATTCATTATATAAGGAGAAAGTTAATTTGCTTAAAAAAATTATGTGAAACAGACTTACCAATACTTCATAAACTAAAAATATTCATCTGAAAAAAACCTCGATGGACACTTTATAATGCCCCTTATTTTTGACGAATATAAACAATTAAATTTAGAAACATTTTTTTACAGTCAGAGAATCGTCTTTTTTTCTGAGTGAAAATGTCCTCGCAATTGTTTATGAAGAAAGAATTATTGGAGTTGTTACACGCTATTGGGAAGACATTAGGACTCGTTGGTTAGAAATAGGAATTGTTATTTATGATGATTCATTATGGTCTCACGGTATTGGAACATCTGCCTTACAAGAATGGATTGGGATTTGTTTTAAGGATTTCCCAGAAATTGAACGAGTGGGGCTAACAACATGGAGTGGTAATCCTGGTATGATGAGACTGTCAGAAAAAAATTAGGGATGACTCAAGAAGCTAGGATTAGAAAAAGTTCGTTATTATAAAGGAATTTACTACGATTCTGTAAAAATATGGAATTCTACGAGATGAATTTTTTTGCATTGAAGTAGAAGATAAAGCTTACTATTGAATTTTATATAAGGTATTCGATAAAGCCTGTTTGTAAATTTAATTGACTACAATTAGGGAGTTATCGAACAACAATAAACGGAGAAGCTATATCCCTGTGATATGGCTTTTTCTTTAGGAATAGTCACAAACCTAAAAAAATTTGGTATAATACAAGAATGAAATCAAAGGAATGACGAGCTCTAGGAAATTCACTCAACTAAAGTAAAAAGGAGAGATTGTATGATAAAAGTCATTGCACTAGATGGTGCTATTTCTAAAGTCATACAATATTAAGAACTGACAGCCCTTGTTTAGGGGCTTTTTTTGATTTATACGTATTAAATTTTTAGTTCAAAAGAAGTAGGATGTAGTTGGTAGGTTATACTTTTTAAATTTAAAAACGTTAATAAGTATAGTAATCGTTAAAAGGTAAGAAAAACGTTAAATAGTATTTGATTCTTGATTTATAGAGTGATATATATAGTCGGAGGAATTTAATATTCGATTCTAATATATATTAGTAAAATGATGGAGGTATTCAAATGAGAACGAAAATACAACGATATGAGAATAAATTCAATTGAAAGAAATATAAAGGATAATCCTTTAGACTATTTGGATTATATTAACAAAAAAACAAAAAAATGAGGATGAAATACTAAAAGTTCTAAAAATACTCTGGTTTTTTTGTTACAGATAGAAATGAAACATTATTTAGTAATGATAAAAAAACGTATAATAAAAAAATGGGTTAAGAAGAACCTATCGGATAATAGTTATAAGAAATTTAAAAAGATTATCTAAAGAGGGTGATAAACTAAATAAAAAAAGAAATCAAATAAAAAAAGATCTCTTAAAAAAATTCAACTAATGAATTGTTCATATTTAAACTTGGTGGAAAGATTTCATAATCAAATATCTATAAATTTAGATAAATTAAGTAAAAACTTCATCTGATTATGAGCAAGACCAATATCTAGCTTCTAGTGAAAAATCTCATTTTAGTATTTGGAACATTGCTTAGGGATGGATTTATAAATTGCAAGTCTACATATTATCAAAAATGCTGATTATAAGAATATAAGTGATATCTTAGTTTTAATTCAGCTACTCAATTTAGTAAATGATATAATTGGCAATTGGATGTTCGGAGATGTTGAAGTAAATACTGTGTTATTTAATAAATTATATATTAGAGAAAAATTATGGATTAATTACCGATAGAATATTTTTCATTTTTAGAATACTGTAATTTAAATAATGCTAAAAAAATTTGAAAGATTTTTGACATTGAAGATGAGATAACTAGATATGCAAATTCCTTTAGAAAAAAAGTAAAAGAATTCTTTTATAGTGATAGTTTAGCAGAAGAATACTTAGGTATAAAATTGGAAAGATGGGTTTCCATCTACACTTACTTCTACAACAGGGCTATGAATGTAAAAAAATGTACAAAAAAAGTAGAAATAGAAGAATTAAAAAAATGATTTACTTCGAAACAAATTTAGTGAAGCTGAAATAAAGGTTATTTTTTTAAATATTTGGTATTTGGTCAAAGCAAAAAAATGATTTATTCTCATCATTTTTTTAATTAAATACAACAATTTTATACTTTTTACTTCCATCATTAATAAAAAAATGATCGAACCACTAAAAAAAGTATAATGGTTCTTTTTACTAATAATAATGAAATATCGAAAAAAAGGGATCAAAAATATGAAGAAAAACATACATAAGTTATTATTAACATACCATCTTAGAGCAATTAAGAATGTTAAAACATGTAGTAAAGGCGAGAGTTATGAATTAGATATTTTACTCTACATAGATGATACACTGTTTGTCATTGAGTGCAAAAACTCAATTTCAGCATGATAATGTTAGAGGATATTGTCGTAATATACAAGAGTTAGATTATTACATTAATAAATTTAAACGTAATCTAAAAATATTTTTACCAATGATGAAAAATGGAAGGAAAAAGCATTAATTCAAGACTTAAGGAAATTAATTGCAATATAGATAATGTAAATGTAGTCCCAATTTTATTAACAAATATTTCTTACTCTTTTTGTTGAAAGAGAGGGAATATATATTTTAAATGATACAAAAATTATACAATTTTATAACTATAAATCAGCCCGTGATACATTATTTAGATGGTGAAAAATAAAAAAATATTTCCGAATAGGGATGTTATCTTCGGAATTATTTAGAAATAAAAAAAGCAAATACATTTATTGAATTTCTTAGAAATAATAATAATTATGTAATAAGCTCATATTGTGCAATAGAAAATATTTTTTTGAAAGAGGAAATTTTTTTAAAAAGATATAAATTGTATATTACACGGCTAAATTTCAACAAAGATACATATAATAGAAGAATTGAGAGGTACTGTAAACAAGAAGATGAATTTAATAGTTTAAAAATAACTGTCAAGCGTACCTAAATTGTAATATTTAGTGAGCTACACTATTTTCTAATTATGTGATAGAGTACTAACCCCCATTTTTTTAAAGTCGTTAGGGATGTGATTACTAAAGGTTATTCATCCTAACGATTCATTTTATTATTTCTTTAGGTTGTTCGACAAATCCTCAGTAAAAAAACAAAGAAGCTATATCCCTGCGATATGGCTTTTTTTCTTTAGGAATAGTCACAAACCTAAAAAAATTTGGTATAATACAAGAATGAAATCAAAGCAACACATATATAGTAAAGTGTTGAATGATGGCTCTAGGATTCAAAGCCCTTATAGTAAAAAAAGGAGAGATTGTATGATAAAAAGTCATTGCACTAGACTTAGATGGAACATTACTAACAGATGATAAAAAAAGTAACACCTGAAAATAAAAAAAGCTATTCAACTTGCGAAAGAACAAGGGGTAAAAATTGTTCTTTGTACAGGTCGTCCATTAATGAGTATTTATCATTTATTAGAAGAATTAGAATTATTAGGTGATGATGATTTTTTTCTATTAACTACAATGGTGGAATTATTCAAAAAAACAAAAATCACAAGAAATTTTATTTAAACAAGGTCATTCGAGAGATGATATGCAATACTGCTATGAAGAAGCGTATAAAGTAGGCTTACCACTTGTAATGATTGATTTAGAAAGAGCTTATGAAACAACTTATCCTGAAGGAAGACCTTCTATTTATCCAGGATTACCTCATCCAATTGAGTTCATTACAAAAAATCCGTCAGAATTTGAAGAAAGCCACGTATTTTATAAGGCAGTGCTATGTATTGAAGAATCACTATTAGATGAAGGAATTCGTCAATTACCAGAAGCTTTCTTCGAAAAAAATTCAATTGTATGAAGTCTCGTACTTTCTTATTAGAAGTTGTTCCAAAAGAAGTTTCTAAAGGAACAGGTTTAACACATTTAGCTGAAATTTTAGGAATTACAGTAGAGGAAATCGCTGCTTGTGGAGACGAAGAAAATGACTTATCGATGTTAACAACGGTAGGATTCTCTGTAGCAATGGGAAATGGTTCTCCAGAAGTAAAAGAAGTAGCGAAATTCATTACGAAGACAAATGAAGAGTCTGGGGTAGCTCATGCTATTTATCATATTTTAGAACAAAATAAACGTGAAAGAGAAGGAGTGAAATAATGGGATTATTTGATCGTATTAAACGTGCCTTTACCGGTGAAGATGCTGTCATTAAACAGCAAGAACAAGAAACTTCGATTATTATTGATAAATATGACCAAGGAATGGAAAAACTCGTAAAAAGTTTTTTTCAGATCATTTAAACGAATTTTTTTAGCAGATTTTAGAACGATTGATGAAGATTTCTTTGATGATTTAGAAGAAACATTTATTTCTTCAGATGTAGGCTTTGAAATGACGTTAGCGATTACGGATGCTTTAAGAGATGAAGTTCGTTTGAAAAAAATGCTAAAAAAATGCTCATGATGTTAAACAAGTTATTATTGAAAAAAATGGTAGACATTTATGAAAAAGGAGAAGACAATTTAGCAACTTTAGCAAAAGCTGAAGGTAGACCAACTGTATTACTATTTGTCGGAGTAAATGGTGTTGGTAAAACAACTACGATTGGTAAAATTGCTTGGAGATTAAAAACAAGAAGGACATTCTGTATTATTAGCAGCGGGCGATACATTCCGTGCTGGAGCTATCCAACAATTAGAAATTTGGGGCGAACGTGTAGGTGTTCCGGTTGTTAGTGGTAAAGAAGGTGGAGATCCTTCTTCTGTAGTATATGATGCCATTAAAAAAAGCCAAAGCAGAAAAATATCGATTATTTATTAATTGATACAGCAGGTCGTCTACAAAATAAAGTGAACTTAATGAAAGAATTAGAAAAATGAACCGTATTATTTCTAGAGAAATTGAAACGGGTGCAGATGAAACTTTATTAGTATTAGATGCGACAACTGGACAAAAACGCTTTAGTTCAAGCAAAAACAATTTAAAGAAACGATTGATGTAACAGGTTTAATTTTAACCAAACTAGATGGAACTGCCAAAGGTGGCGTAATTTTATCGATTCGTCATGAAATGAATATTCCGGTTAAATTTATCGGATTAGGGGGAAAAAAATGGATGATTTACAACCATTTGACTCTACACAATTTATCTTCGGATTAGTGAAAGATTCGCTGAAATAATATAACAATATTTTTAAAATGACTTTTCATATGTAGTAAGGACGGCAGCAGGTTCGAAAATGAATCTCATATCTAAGATGCTACAGGGAAAAGTCATTTTTATTCTAAAAAAACTTTTTTTGTTCGTGTTTTACTAAATAATGCAAACGTTCAATTAATGAATGTTCATGGATTTAAAAGTTTTTTTGTTTACATTTTTAGTCAAAAATAAGTTAAAAATATTTCGTGGTAACAGATATGAAACAAATGCTTTACTTAAGGAGGTTACCTCATGTTTGAAATGAAAGTTTTTGATTATGAAGATATTCAATTAGTACCGAATAAATGTATTGTAAATAGTCGTTCAGAATGCAATACAACTGTTCGATTAGGGAAACACACTTTTAAAAATCCCTGTAGTACCTGCTAATATGCAAACAATTATTGATGAATCAGTTGCAGAATTTTTTTAGCAGAAAATGGATATTTTTTTATATTATGCACCGTTTTGATGAAGAAGGAAGAATTCCATTTATTAAAAAAATGCATGAAAAAAATCTTATTGCTTCAATCAGTGTAGGTGTAAAAACCTCATGAATATGATTTTATTGAAGAATTAAAAGAAAAAAACTTAATTCCTGATTATATTACGATTGATATTGCTCATGGACATGCAAATTCAGTTATTGATATGATTGGACATATTAAAAAGCATTTGCCAGAAACATTTGTGATTGCAGGGAATGTTGGAACACCAGAAGCAGTTCGTGAACTAGAAAATGCTGGAGCAGATGCGACAAAAAGTAGGAATTGGACCTGGTAAAGTATGTATTACGAAAAATTAAAAACAGGATTTGGTACTGGCGGTTGGCAATTAGCGGCACTACGTTGGTGCTCAAAAAGCTGCTCGTAAACCAATTATTGCGGATGGTGGAATTCGTACTCACGGAGATATTGCAAAAATCAATTCGCTTTGGTGCTACAATGGTAATGATTGGTTCATTATTTGCTGGTCATGAAGAATCACCAGGTAAAAACAGTTGAAATTAATGGAGAACGATTCAAAGAATATTTCGGTAGTGCATCTGAATTCCAAAAAAAGGTGAACGTAAAAAAATGTTGAAGGTAAAAAAATTATTGTTCCTTATAAAGGATCATTAAAAGATACATTAGTAGAAATGCAACAAGACTTACAATCATCAATTTCATATGCAGGTGGTTCAGACTTAGAATCAATTCGTAAAGTGGATTATGTTATTGTTAAAAAAATTCAATTTTTAATGGAGACTCTATTTAAAAACAATTTTTAATAATCTGAATTCTAAAAAAACGATTCAATGAGTGAAGTTGAATCGTTTTTTTCTTTATTTTTTTAGTAAGATTTTTTTGCTAAATTCTCAAAAAAAGGTAGAATATAAAAAGTTGATAGAGGAGGATAATTCGTGAAAAATAAAAAAAGTATTTTTAGGATTAATTTTCCTTATGGCTTCACTATTATGTACAAGTGCTATTTTTAGCGGAAGAAAATGATTCAAGTACAAAAGAGGCTGTGCAAGGAACAACAGTAGAAACAGAATCAACTCAACAAGAAGAAAAAAACTGAACAAACAACTGTGGCTATTCCATTTAGACAAGATGTAATGGAAGCAGTTGCAGAATATGGATATGGTGTCGAAGAACAGTATAGACCAGAAAGTACTATTATGGTCGATGCAGATACCGGAGAAATTGTATTTGGCAGTAATATTGATCAGCCATGGGATCCGGCTAGTATTTCTAAAAATGATGACAGCTTATATGGCGTTTGAAGCGATGAAAGAAGGTAAGTTGTCTTTAGATACAATTGTCACTGCAACAGAAGAAGATCGTGCAATTTCAACGATTGGAGAAATTAGTAATAATATTATTGTCGCTGGAGTAGATTATCCAATTGAAGAATTATTATATATGATGTTTTTATCCGTCTTCGAATGTTGCCACATTGATGGTAGCAAGAGCTACAGGGTTATCAGATACTGAGTTTTTAGATAAAATGAATGCTAAATTTAAAGAATGGGGCATGGAAAATACGAAATTCAATAATGCTAGTGGAGCAGTAGCTTCAGCATTTAGAGGATATTATACACCAGAAGGTTATAATAATAATCGATATAATCAGACAACTGCTAGAGATTTAGCGATTTTTAGCGTATCATTTCTTAAAAGATTTTCCAGAAATAACTAACTTTACTAAAAAAATCCATTAATTACGGTTATGGTGGGAACACCTTACGAAGAATCGTTTTATACTTATAATAGTTCTATCCCAGGAATGTACCAAGGATTTCCAGGAGTAGATGGATTTAAGACAGGTTCAAGTCCTAGTGCAGCATTTAACCATTTATTAACGGCTAAACAAGAAGATACTCGTTTTATTCAAGTTATTTTTAGGAGTTGGAGCTTGGGAAGATAAAGATAACAGTTCTTTCTTCAAGAGCCAAATTGGGAATGGATTACTGAGAAAAGCTTTTTCTGAATATGAGACTCAAACAGTTCTTAAGGCTGGAGAACATACGATTGATGGAGCGAAAGTTCAATTAGATAAAGATATTAAAACTTTAGTTCGAATTGGTGAAACTCCTAAATATCATTTGAAAGAGGATAAAATTGTAATTGAAACAGACCTTCCTCGTATTACATCTAAAAATTGAACCATTAGCTTATCCAGTAACTATTATTCCTCAAGAAGTTGAAGAACCCGAAGAAACTACAACTACCGAAGTTAAACCTGGAATGAATGTTCAATTGGAAGAATTTTTTTATTAAGTTTAACGGATAAACCAATGTTACTAGGAGCAATTATTATTGGAATAGCTTCTATTATTAGTATCATTATTGTTTCGATTGTATTTATAATTAGAAAGTAATAATTAACGATTTCCATTTGGAAATCGTTTTTGTATACTAAATAATTTATAATCATGAAAGACGTATTTATGTCAGGGAAGCAAAAATAAAGCCTTTTCATAGTAGCATGAGTACTAGAAACCATTTGGTTTCTAGTACAGGAAATTCGAGACTATAGGCTCGAATTTTTAGGGCAAGAGACTCGCTGTAGCGAGGCTACTGCCGTCCTTTGCTACTATACCAGAAAAAGGCAATTAAAAAAATTATATTTTACTGTAAGGAATCGATAAACCTTCCAAACGCTTCTTGTCCTTCAACAGTTTGTTTGAAGACGCCAGCATCTTCTAAAACCACGTTCAAAAAAATTTCACCAACTTTTTGACGAATCAAAAGTTTCAACATTATCAGTTGTAATTTCTTCCTGGTCTTTAATTTCATTCGCCCATTTTTTTCATGAATTGCAGGCATTTGATGAGTTTGACCAAGTAAGTAGTTTTTCAACTTCTTTTTAGTTCAGTTTTTTTAAACGAGGAGGAAGAATCGCTAGCCCCATCACTTCAATTAATCCAATATTTTCTTTCTTGATTGGATGTACATCCACATGAGGATGGAAAAATGCCATCTGGATATTCTTCAGTCGTGCGATTATTTCTAAGTACTAAATCTAATTCATAAATACCATCACGAACACGTGCAATTGGAGTAATCGTATTATGAGGAGTTTCACCAGTAAATGCTAAAATGTCCGAACTTTCATCAGAATAATTTCTCCATTTTTTTCTAAAAATATGAGTCGCTAATTGAACAATTTGTTTTGTATCTTTGCTGGCAAGACGAATAACAGATAAAGGCCAATGTAAACGAGAAACTGTTCCATCAAATCCTTTAAATGTGTAATTTTCTAAAAATTGGAGCAACATCCATTGGAAATACATGACGACCAGATTGATAATGATCATGAACTAAAATAGAGCCACCCACAATTGGTAAATCAGCATTTGACCCAACAAAAATAGTGTGGAAACTGACGTAAAAATATCCATTAAATTCTCAAATGAACGCTCTGTAATTTGCATCGGACGAGGTACTTGCGTTAAGAAAAATAGAATGTTCGTTAAAATAAGAATATGGAGAATATTGGAATCCCCAGTCTTCATGATTAATTTCTAAACGAATAATTCTATGATTACTTCGAGCAGGGTGGTTAAAACGTCCATAGTATCCTTCGTTTGTCATTGTTAATTGAGAAGCAGGATAACTAGATTGTTTTACCAGTTTTGCTTGAGCAATCGCTTTTGGATCTTTTTCGGGTTTTGATAAATTAATCGTAATTTCTAAAGTACCATATTTTTCCAGAATATGGAAATTGAATATTTTTAGCAATCGCTCTTGTTTGAATGTAGTGATTTTTTTGGCTTAATTCATAAAAAAATAATCAGTTGCTTTTTTTCTGGATTTTCTTTATAATAGTTCCAAAAATTAGCATTTACAACAGATGGAAGAGGTGTTAATAAATTCATAACAGCTGCTTCGAACGCTTCTTTTTCAGGTAAAAATATCTTCAATGACTCCTAATTCAATAGCTAATTCAATGATTTCATCTACTGAATCTTCTAAAGATGGCAATTGATTTGGTGAAATATCAGTTGGTTTATAATCATCTAATTGTAATAGATGCAGTAATTGATTCGTTGTATAAATTTCGTCAACTGGATCTAATAATTTTTTTCCAGTTTAGCTTTTTTTCAATAAAATTTGTAATACTATGATACATATTCCTTTTTCTCCCTAACCCATTCGTTTATTAAATATAAAAATATGCAATCGTTATCAATTTGATTCCCATCAAAATGTAACGGCTTTTACATAAGCCTATTATAAAATGAAAGCATAAAAAAACAAACCATTTTTAGAAAAAACTAAAAAAATAGTTTGATAAATGATTAATTTTATAAATTTATTTAAAAAAAGCCCAAATATAATCAATAATCGCTGTTAACCCATAAGTATATGCTGCTAAAGTAATAGGTTTACAAATTAAAATAATCAGGATGAACTTTTTATAACTCATTTTTGTTAAACCAGCAAGCATACATAGGAAATCATCTGGTGAAACGGGAAAAAGCCATCATGAAAGTAAAGAAGTAATCAAATTTATTTCCACGATTTAGCCATCCTATATAACGATGATAGGTGCTATCGTTCACCATTGATTTTACAAATAGCTGTCCATAAATTCGAGCTAAATGAAAAGCAATAATGGAACCAATGATAATACTGATATAGTTGTAGACATTTCCGATAAACATACCGTAAATATAGACCCCAGCTATACTTGTTAAAGCACCTGGAATAATTGGAATAACGGTTTGCAAAAATTTGTAATAAGATAAAAAAACAGGTGGTCCCCATATCCCCGCACGTTGCATATATTCACTAAGTGCTTCTTGGGAAGTAAATAATCCTTTTTGATACGCCCAAATGCAAAAAGATGACTGTAGCAATTGCTCCAGCAACAGAAGAGGCATGCATCATTCTTTGTGCAAAGGGAGATAAAGGCTTTACCTTGTTTAATATGTGTTTCAGTCATAAATTCTCCTTTATTTCAAATGATTTTCAACAGCTACTTTATCATAAAAAGGCTTGCCATTGTTGGAGTACATTTTCTTTAGAGTAGAATTGTTCTCCTTTTTTTAGATTTTTTTCGCAAGCTTCTTGATAGAAAGCCTTATCTTCTTGTAATTGACGTAAAAATTTCTTGGAATTGTACTTGAGAATTTCCTTTTAAGTAATAATCAAACAAAAATAGGGCGATATTCTCTTAAATCTCTTAATAATAATGGGATATTTGCATTCATGGATTCTAAAAATCGTCATAGGGAATAATTCTTCGAATGAAAGTTGTAGCATTACATCTCCCATATTAAAGAACTCATTCATACGATTTCGTTCAACAAGCCCTAAGAAATGAACATTACTTGGTAATTCATCCATATGTTCCATAATTTCTTTTCGACCTTCTGAAATTCCTTTAAATGCAAAGTCACCTGCCCATACAAATTGGATATCTGGCATTTTTCGCTAAATCAATAAATTCTAAAAACACCTTTTCTCATTTGTAATTGTCCTGCAGATACAACGGTAAATTTATCTGGATCTAATCCAAAAAGATTCCCGAAGAGTTGCTTTTTGAACGATCGGTAATTTTATAAAAAAAGTATCACGTGATACAAAGTTTGGAATGTAAGTGATTCTTTCTTTTGGAATCCCATAATGTTCTAAATCTTCAATAAAACGTGGATTAACGGTTACTAAATAATCTGCTTGTGTATAAAATTGAAGAACATATTTATAAAATAATTCTTTAATTGGACGAGGTAAGGAAATACTTTTTTTCTAAAGTTTCTGGTAAAAAAAGTGAACAGAAGCAATCATTGGACGATTTTGTCTTGTGATAACAGATTTAATTAAAAAAATCTGGATTAATCGTATGAATATGAGTAATATCATATGTTTTTTTAATTGATTCACAACGACTTGATAGTCTTTTTAAACCTTCTGTTACGAGATTAATTTGTTCTTCTGTAGCAGATAGAACACCTTGTCCTTTTACACTATCTGCTCGTGTAAGCATATTGATCGTTAACATATTGACTCCTTTAAGAAACAATTTCGTTTACTATTCTACCATGAAATGACTCATTTGGAAAAATAGCTATTAAAAATCTTAAAAAAAGTTTTGATATTTAAAAATTTTAACGATAACTTTTTTTGCCTTATGGATGATTTTTTTGTATACTAGATGAAGAGAAATCAAGAGAGGTTATTCATGAAGCGTCAAAAAAATAAACCTAAAGGTAAAGCATCTAAAAAAATTCAAATGAAGCAATGACATTAGTGGATTGTTACTATATCCCAACAGCAATTGCAGAACATTTTTTTGCCTATTACGTGAGCATTGTGCGACCGAAGTAGAACAAACTTTACTTCAGCACTTTGCAAAAAGTTCAAAGAGAACAACGGGAAGACATTGGCGAAGTAATTGTTGCATATGATGAAGCTGGTGTATGTCATGGCGAGATTAGTTTAAGTCCAACTGAAATATCAAAATTAGAAAAAGAAATTTCAGCCGAGAGATTGGATAAATATTTAGAAATTTATTTCAAATAAGATATTTTAAATAATGGATGAAGTGTAATCTTTAACAACTCCTGTTGGAAATTCCTGCAGGAGTTTTTTTTCTTTTTAAGTCGTGTGATTTGCCTCAACAATTAGAGCTTGATATTATCAAATAGAAAGGTAGGAGATACTATGGAATTAGGAATTCGTAATTTTACATTTAGAAACCCAACAAAAAAATTTTTATTTGGAAAAGATCGTATTAAGGACATTGATGGAGAAATTCCAAAAAGATGCTAAAGTATTAATTTTATATGGAGGAGGTTCCGTTAAACGCAATGGAGCCTTTGATCGTGCTGCCCAAGCATTAGGAAATCGTGAATGGGATGAGTTTGGAGGAATCGAAGCAAACCCAACTTACGAAACATTAATCAAAGCTGTTGCACGAGTGAAAGAAGAAGGTTTTACTTATTTACTAGCAATTGGTGGAGGTTCTGTCATTGATGGAACAAAAATTTGTTGCTGCGGCAAGTGTTTTTTTGATGGTAATCCATTAGATATGTTTCGAGGTGGATTTGGGAAAGGTCTTCCTGTTACGAAAGCTGTTCCGTTTGGAACGATTTTAACATTACCTGCAACTGCTTCAGAAATGAATAGTGGAGCGGTAATTACCTTTGTAGAATTAAAAAGCAAAAAGTAAGTTTTAGACCAGACGTAACATTTCCTCAATTTTTCAGTGTTAGAACCTGAATTAACGTATACATTACCAAAACGCCAATTAGTCAATGGGGTTTTTAGATACCTTTTATTCATACAATGGAAAAATTATTTAACATACCCTGTAGATGCAAAATTACAAGACAGATATGCAGAAGGGATTTTACAAACATTAATTGAAATTGCACCAACGGTCATTGATGAGGAGAATCATGACTTTGCTGCAAGAGCGAACTTTATGTGGTGTGCCACAAATGCATTAAATGGAACAATTTCTGCTGGAGTACCAACAGACTGGGCAACTCATGCTTTAGGACATGAAATTACATTAAATCATGGAATCGACCATGGACGTACATTATCAATTGTATTACCAGCTATGATGAAAGTCCGTAAAGAACAAAAAAATGGGACAAATTGATTCAATATGGAAAACGAGTTTGGGATTTATCAGGATCACCTGAAGAAATCGTCAATGGAGCCATTGAAAAAAACAGAAGAATTCTTCGCATCATTAGGTGCACCAATTCGATTCAAAAGATGTTTCATTAGATGAAACAGTGATTGAGGCATTAGTAGAAGGATTAGGACGTCACGAGAAAATTCATTTATCAGAGCATCATAATTTAGAATTAGAAGATGCAAGAATTATTTATCAAACTGCATTATAGAATGGGAAGGGAGCGAAAAAGATGGCAAGTGAATTAATTGAAGAAAAAGTTAAAACAATTGCCTGATTTACCAGGATGTTACTTGATGAAAAAAATCAAGAGGATGAAATTATTTATATTGGTAAAAGCAAAAAAACTTAAAAAAATCGAGTTCGCTCCTATTTTCGTGGAGCTCATAATACTAAAACTGAAAAAAATTAGTGAGTGAAATTCATCATTTTGAGTTTATTGTGACGAAAAACGAATAAAGAATCATTATTGTTGGAAATTAATTTAATTAAGAAATACCAACCTTATTACAATATTAAATTAAAAACAAGGAACGATGTATCCTTATTTAAAAAAATTACAAATGAACGAGATCCTCAACTAGTGATTACAAGTACCGTTGAAAAAGACGGAGGCATGTATTTTGGACCTTATCCGAATGTTTATGCTGCAACAGAAACTCAGCAATTGATTCAAAAAGATTTATCCGTTAAGAAAAATGTGGAAAAAAATGAAACACGTGCTTGTTTCTATTACCATTTAGGGCAATGTATTGGTTGTTGTGATCATGAAGTTTCACCAGAAATATATCAACAACAAAAAGAAAAAAATTCAACGTTTTTCTTGAAGGTGATGTAAAAAGAAATTAAGCAAGATTTGCAAAAGAAAATGGATGAAGCTTCAGAACAATTAGAATTTGAACGAGCGATTGATTATCGAAATCAAATTCAATATATCGAAACAACCGTAGAGAAACAGCATATTATGTCTCAAGATTTTACAAATCGTGATGTATTCTCATTTTATATGGATAGAGGATGGATTTCTATTCAAGTCTTCTTACTCAGACAATCAACCATTATTAAGAGAGAAGCAGCTTTTATTCCCTATTTATAATTCAGCAGAAGAGGAATTAACATCTTTTATCGTACAATTTTATCAAGAACAAAAATCATATTTTTGCCAAAAAGAAATATTAGTACCAGCAGAAATTGATAAGGAGTTACTAGCTGAAGTATTAGAAGTCAAAGTTTTAACTCCTCAAAGAGGTCCGAAGAAACGAATGTTTGATTTAGCGACACAAAAATAGTGAAGTAGCTTTACTGGAGAAATTCAAGATTGATGAGAATAGTCAGCAAAAAAACATTAGGTGCAGTGGAACAATTACGAAAAAGCACTTGATTTAAGTCGATTAAGCGTCATTGAGTCATTTGACCACTCGAATATTCAAGGGACAAATCCTGTATCAGCAATGGTCGTTTATCGAGATGGAAAAACCAGAGAAGAAAAAGTTATCGAAAAATTCAATATTAAGACCGTACAAGGGAGTCATGAATTTTTTTAACGACGCAAGAAGTTGTTAGAAGACGATATTCTAGATTATTAAAAGAACAGAAACCTTTACCGGATTTAATTTTTGATGGATGGTGGAAAAAGTTCAGATGAGAGCTGCGATGGAAGTTTTAGAAGATGAACTCGGATTATACATTCCGATTGCAGGAATGGTAAAGGATGAGAAACATAAGACTGCTCATTTACTATATGGAGAAGATTATGAACAAATTGAATTAGATCCAACAAGCCAAGCATTCCATTTATTACAACGAATTCAAGAAGAAGTCCATCGATATGCGATTACATTCCATCGTCAAGTACGAAGTAAAAAAATGCTTTTTTTCTTCGATTCTTGATGACATTGAAGGAGTTGGACCAAAAACTCGTACGAAATTATTACAGCATTTTTAAAAACGATGAAGGGAATCCATGAGGCAACAATCGAGGAGATTCAAAAAAACTAGGAATTTCTGAGAAAGTGGCGAAGAGAATCAAAGAATCAGTGAAATAAATTCATTGGGATTTCTCTTGGGGTTGTGAGGTTGCCAGCAGCCTCGCAAAGCGAGTCTCATGATATTTCACAACTGCGATAAATCCCATTTGTTCCATTCGTTAACTTTGGATTCTTTTTAGGATGTTCTGTACGTGAATATCCTTAATGTTCTTACGTGTGGCAAAGGCGCGCTTTGCGCTGTTTGCCTATTGGGGTACATGGATGGTGATTTCTCTTGGGGATGTGAGGCTGTGTTTTGAGAGAATTGTGTTAATTCAGGCTCACTTCTGTACCTTTTAATTGTTATAAAAAGGTTTAGAATTGTTCAAGTTTTTTTATAACAGATTTTTTTCAATCTGTTATATTTTTTTGTAAAAAAATAGTAAAAAAATGATTGATTTCCTTCTCAGTGTGTGCTATTTTTATGTTAGTCAAAAAAATTTATGAAAAAAAGGTAGGTAAAAATCATGAACAAATGGTTTAAACTAGGTGCAGTTGCTGCAACATTATTTTTTTAGGAGCTTGTTCGACTTCAACAAGTACTACTACAAGTAAGGATACTGTATCACAAGCACAAAAAAATTGGGATGCAATTGAAAAAAAGCAGGAAAGATTAAAGTTGCAACAGCTGGTACTTTATATCCACAATCATTCCATACAGATAAAGACAATTCTTTAACTGGTTATGATGTTGAGATTGTAAAAGAAGTTGCTAAACGCTTAAATTTAGAAGTTGATTTCACTGAAATGGGTGTTGACGGTATGTTAACAGCATTAGATAGTGGTCAAGTAGATATTGCGAACTACTCAATTGAAGAAGGATCAAAAATATATTGACAAATATTTACGTACTGAACCTCATAAATATTCATTTACATCTATGGTAGTTCGTGAAAGCGACAATTCAGGAATTTATTCTTGGGCTGATGTAAAAAGGTAAAAAAAGCTGCAGGTGCTGCAAGTACAAACTATATGAAAATTGCTAAAAAAATTAGGTGCAGAATTAGTCATCTATGACAATGTTACAAATGATGTTTATATGTCAGATTTAGTAAATGGTCGTACAGATGTTATTATCAATGACTACTATTTACAAAAAAATTGCTGTAGCATTCGGTAAAGATACTTTTCCCAATTAAAAAATTAACGAAGGTGTTTACGCAAACCCATATAGCGCAAGCTTCTCTATTAAATTAGGAAATGAAGTTGTTCAACAAAAAAATTCAATGAAGCATTAAAAATCAATGAAAGAAGATGGAACATTAACTGAAATTTCTAAAAACATTCTTTGCTGGTGAAGATGTAACTCAACCAAAAGACTTGAAATTAGAAAAAAATTGATTTTTTTCTGATGTAGAATAAGAGGCGATGACGATTGTTTAATCTTAAGTTAGCGATTCATAGTCTTTCCTTTGTATTAAGTGGTTTTACAATATACATTAGGAATTGCTGGAGTAAGTTTTATTTTTTTGGAACGATTTTTAGGGTTCATGTTTGTTTTTAATGAAACGATCGAACATTAGAGTTTTAAGAATGATTGCTAATTTTTCATGTTTCTTTTTATGAGAGGAACTCCTACATTAGTATTTTTTTATTCTTATTATATTTCGGTCTGCCTTATTTAAAAAAATTCAACTTCCAGCTCTAGTCTGTGCAATCTTATGTTTTAGTATTGCAAGTAGTGCATATATTTGTGAAGTGTTACGTTCTTCGATTGATGCAGTGGACTATGGTCAATGGGAAGCTTCTACTTCCTTAGGATTGAATTATTTTCAAACATTAAGAAGAGTGATTGTTCCTCAAGCATTTAGAATTTCAGTACCACCATTAAGTAATGTCTTATTAGATATGATTAAAGGAACATCGTTGGCAGCAATGATTACGGTACCGGATATTTTTTTCAAAAATGCAAAAAAATTGTTGGTGGTCGAGAATTTGACTATATGACGATGTATATTTTAGTAGCTTTAATCTACTGGTGCATCTGTTTAGTGTTTGAACAAGGTCAGAAAATTTTAGAAAAAAGATTATCATTGTATTAATGATGAAGAGGTTGGACTTCCAGCCTCTTTTTTTGCTTGCAACGAGGATTGCTAGAGATTTTAAGGAAAAATATGATAGACTATCGAGGAAGAAAAAGGAGTGGTGATCATGAAAAAAATTAGCGATTATAGGCACAGGTTGGATTTCTTCATCGTTTGTAGAAGCAGTCCAACAAACAAACAGTTTTGAAGTAGTTTCTGTATATAGTAGAACACTTGAAAAAGCAGAAGAATTTGCCACAAAACATCAGATTCCTTCTTGGACAAATCAATGGAATGACTTTTTATTAGAAAATTGGGATGTTGTCTATATTGGATCACCAAACCATACACATGGTGACTATTCAAAACAATTATTAGAACATCAGAAAAAAATATTATTGTTGAAAAACCATCCTTTTTGTCTGTTGAAGAGTGGGATGAAGTTCATCAATTAGCGGTTGAAAAAAACTTATTCGTAATGGAGGCTATTCGTCATTATTATGAGCCAGCCTTTCAAGAAATTGGGAAATTCATTGCTCCTAGAATGAATGAAGTAAAAGGAGCGGTTTTATCGTATGCAAAAATATTCTTCAAAAATATGATGCATTTTTAAGAGGTGAGATTGCGAATTCATTTTTCATTAGCTTCTGGTGGTGGAGCCTTAATGGATTTAGGCGTTTATCCTATTTATAATGCGATTAGTTGGTTTGGAATGCCGGAAAATGTTCATTATCAAGCTCGTAAATTAGAGAATCAAGCGGATGGACAAGGGATTGTATCATTGTCGTATCCAAAAATTTGATGTAACGATTTTTTTGTCGGAAAGGTGTTGAACGTATGTCTTCCTCAAGAAATCTACTTTGGAAAAAGAAACGTTACAAATCAATGATTGCCAAGAAATTAAAGAAGTAAAAACTCTTTATATGAGTGGAGTTCAAGAAACAAAGGAATATAAACTTCGTAAAAAATCCATTAGAATGGGAAGCTATTGCCTTTGCAAAAAAATATTAGAACGTTCACCAGAATCACTAGTACAATATGAACAAAGTAAAATAATCAGTCAAAAAATGTTTTAGAAGTGATTGAAGCATTAAGAAATTCAGCAGGAATTACATTTAATTAAGGAGAAATCATGAAAGAATATATTCAAAACAAATGGAATGAAAAAAGGTTTTAAAGACTTAACGCCGATTCAAGAAGCAACAAAGGCATTGATTCAAAAATGGAGAAGACGTAGTAGCAGTTTCTCCAACTGGAACAGGGAAAAACATTAGCTTATTTATTACCATTATTAGAAAAAAATTGAAGTCAATCATGAATTAGAAGCAGTCGTTTTTAGTACCTAGTCAAGAATTAGCACAACAAATTGGTGAAGTGATTCGTGAATGGAAATTGCCAGAACTGACGATGTTAGTCTTAGCTGGCGGAGCAAATGTAAAACGTCAAATTGAGAAACTAAAGAAAAAAACCAGAATTAGTCGTTGGTACACCAGGTCGATTAACGGAATTAGCGAATCAAAAGAAATTAAAACTGCACAAAGTTCAAACACTTGTTTTGGACGAAGCCGATTATTTATTAGCGCAAGAACATTTAGAACAAACTCGTTCATTTATTAAAAAAATGTCCATCACAACGACAAATGATTTGTTTTTTTCAGCCACTAAAAAAATGAAATATTAGAATCTATTCACCAATGGATTAATATGACACCAAAATGGGTAGAAAATGAACAAAAAAATGGCAGGAAATGGGAAAGTAAAACATGTATATATTGAATCTCCTGTTCGAAAAAAAGATGAATTGTTAAGAAAGTTTGCTAATATGAAGGAATATCAAGCCTTAGTATTTGTAAATTCATTGGCAAATGCAGGAATTTTAGCAGAGAAATTACAATACCATAATATTCCTTGCGCTTTATTAACGAGCAATGAAAAATCAAATCAATCGTAAAGCTGCGATTCAAGCCTTTAAAAAAAGGAGAAGTTCCTATTTTTATTAACAACGGATGTTGCAGCACGTGGATTAGATATTGAAGATTTACCAGTCGTGATTCATTACGATTTACCTGAAAAATAAAGAGGTATATACTCACCGTTCAGGAAGAACTGGAAGAATGGGAAAAGATGGATTAGTCATTAGTTTTGTAACAGAAAAAGAAGTGAGAGACTTGAAAAAAACTCATTCCAGCTGATGAAAAAACTTGAAGCGTTCCAAGTTCATTCGAGTCAACTACAAGTTGCTCAAAAAGAAAAAAAGTAGTGGAAAAAGAAACCTTATAAACCAAAAAGAGAAAAAAAGGATCCGCTAAAAAAATCTTATCCAGCAAAAGATAAAAAAATCCTTTAAACCTAAAAAAATCATTAGGAAAGAAAAAGTAAAAAGGAGTTTCTTAGATGCTTACATTGGATTTTTTTGAAAAAAATCATTTAGAAGAATATCATTTACCTTATGAAGAAAAAAAGCTGTGTTGATTCAAGTCAAAAGACTAATGCATGAAGATCATTCGATATGTTATTGGTCTTCAATGGGATGTGTATTTTTTTGAATTAAAAGATGATGCGACTTTTTACTGATACAAGACCTCTACTATTTCCATTTGAACGAGTAGAGAAAGTACAGTATCAAAAGAAATTTTTTTATCAAATGATGAATTCAGTTTTGAAGTTGAAGGAGAAAAAAGTTTCAATTTGAAATTCCTCATCGTTCTAAATATTTTTTTCAAATCAAAAAGAACATTTAAAAACTGTTCCGTGTATTGATGGAACAATAAAGGAGACGGACATGGAAATTATTCGTTCGCATCAAAAATGCAATGGTTAAAAAAATTATCAAAAGTTACAAACTTCCAAAAGGAAGAAAAAAATTAGAAGCATATATATTAGAAGGAGAACATTTGGTGGAAGAAGCGATTCAATCAAATATTCAGATTCAACGCTTAGTGGTGAGTGAGGACACGATTCATCTTTATGAAAAAAATGGACAAAGAGTTATCCAACATTGTTTGTTTCAAAAGAGGTGTTTGAAAAGTTATCGATGACTCAAACGAATCAAGGTATTTTTAGCGATTGTACCATTAGAAAAGAAACCATTGGTCGAAGTTCCTCAGGGGCGTTATCTTTTAGCAGATGCGGTTCAAGATCCAGGTAATTTAGGAACAATTATTCGTACTGCTGATGCAGCAGGTTTTGATGCAGTTGTTTTTAGGAGAAGGCTGTGTGGATTTATATAATGATAAAGTCGTTCGTTCCATGCAAGGAAGCCAATTTCATGTAGCGATTTATCATGAGAATTTATTGGATGTGTATGGGAAGTTAAAAGAAAATGATATTCCAATCGCTGTAACAGCACTTCATCGTGATGCTAAAGATTTCAAATGGTTAAATGGTAGAGAGTCTGTTGCAATTGTTGTTGGGAATGAAGGAAATGGCGTTCGTGACGAATTGATTGATTCTGCGGATTGTATCATTCAGATTCCTATGTTTGGTCAAGCGGAATCGTTGAATGTTGCGATTGCAAGTGGGGTACTTATGTACCAAACGAGAATTTAAATTGGTTTGGGATTGCGCTTGGAGTTGTGAGGCTGCCAGCAGCCTTGCGAAGCAAGTCTCATGGCTAATTTTTTTGAGCCTAGGGTCTCAAAAATTGCCTATGAAAAGTACTCTGGAAATAGAGTACTTTCATTTTCACAACGACGCCCAATCCTAGGTGTTTCAGTCATAAGATAAGGGTACGTTTAGGATGTGGAGTACGGAAATCTCATTAACGTTTTTTTCGTGTGGCAGAGGCGCGCTTTGCGCTGTCTGCCTATTTTGGAGTGCTATTTAAGCTTGTTAGTTAGTTTGGTAGTAGTCCCATTATTGTTTCGCTCATTCGTTTGAGCGTTTTGTTTGATTGATATTTTTTTATCTGTGCTATACTATTTATGAATTAAGATGACGTGGAAAGGAGAGTGAGCAGGAATGCTCACTCTTTTTACGCAGTTATGTAAAGGAGGTTATCTATGAGTAAAGTAGCAGAATTAGTTTCAACACTCGCTTTGCCAGTTATTGAAGCAGAAGGGTTTGAATTAGTCGATTTAGAGTTTGTAAAAGAAGGGAAAAAAATTGGTTTTTACGTTTTTACCTTGACAAACCAGGTGGAATTGATTTAGATGATTGTGCGTTTATGAGTGAAAAAAATTTAGTGAATTATTAGATGCACAAGATCCAGATCCGATTCCTCAAGCGTATTTCCTTGAAGTATCTTCTCCTGGTGCTGAACGTCCTCTGAAAACTGAAAAAAGATTTGAAAGAAGCTATTGGACAATATGTTCATTTATCATTCTATCAACAAGTTGAAGGCGAGAAGTTTTTAGAAGGATTTTTTTAACGGAAGTAACTGATGAGTCAGTGACTTTAGAAGTGAGAATTAAAAACACGTAAAAAAATCAGTTACGATTGTGCGTGAAAAATATTGCAAAAAGCTCGATTAGCGATTCAATTCTAGGAATCAATGAGAAACATTTTTGACAAAGGAGTCACATTATGAGTAAAGAAATGATTAAAGCATTAAATATTCTTGAAGAAGAAAAAAAGGGATTTCTAAAGAAGTTGTAATTACAGCTTTAGAAGCTGCTCTTGTTTCTGCTTATAAGAAAAAAACTATGGACAAGCACAAAATGTTGAAGTTGAATTTGATGCTAAAAAAAGGAAAAAAATGCATGTATACGCAGTGAAAGAAGTTGTGGAATATGTATTTGATTCAACACTTGAAGTGAGTATTGACGAAGCTCATGAATTACATAAAAGCTTATGAAGTCGGAGATAAAATTCGTTTTGAAGTAACTCCAAAAAGACTTCGGACGTATTGCTGCACAAACAGCGAAACAAGTTATTATGCAACGTTTAAGAGATGCTGAACGTACAAATATTTATAATGAATTTATCGAATATGAAAAATGAAATTATGACAGGTGTAGTTGATCGTCAAGATTTCCGTTATGTATATGTGAATTTAGGTAAAAATTGTTGCAGGAATGACAAAACAAGATCAAATTCCTACTGAAGAATATTTACCAGATCAACGTATTAAAGTATTAGTATCTAAAGTTGATAATACAACTAAAGGTCCATTAATTTTTCGTAAGTCGTACACATCCTGATTTATTAAAAACGTTTATTTGAACAAGAAGTTCCTGAAATTTACGAAGGAGTTGTAGAAATCGTTTCTATTGCTCGTGAAGCAGGAGATCGTGCGAAAGTTGCGGTACGTTCTAGAGATACGAACTTAGATCCAGTTGGTACTTGTGTAGGACCTCGTGGTCAACGTGTTCAAAATATCGTAAATGAATTAAATGGAGAAAAATATGGATATCGTTGAATGGAACGAAGATCCATCTGTATACATTGCGAATGCATTAAATCCTGCACAAGTTGTGAAAGTAGATTTTTGATTCAGATCGTAATAGCTGCATCGTTGTAGTTCCAGATCATCAATTATCATTAGCAATTGGGAAACGTGGGCAAAATGCTCGTTTAGCAGCTAAATTAACAGGATTCCGTATTGATATTAAATCAGAATCAGCTTATCAAGAATATTTAGACCAATTAGATTCAGAATTACCTACAGTAGAAGAAGCTTCAAGTGAAGAAGTTCAAACTGAAGAATAATCAAGAAGGAGGCATCTTATGAAAAAAAGAAAAAGTTCCAATGCGTCGTTGTATAGCTTCTGGAGAAATGATGCCTAAGAAAGAATTGGTACGGATTGTTCGTAACAGTGAAGGTGTCGCTCAAATTGATCCTACTGGAAAAGTCAATGGAAGAGGAGCTTATATTACATTAGAACCGACTCTTGTTGAAAAAGCGTGGAAGAACCATTTATTTGAACGTCAATTAGAAATCGAAATCCCAGATAGTTTCTATGAAGAACTATTGCAATATGTGGATCACCAAAAAAGCTAGAAAAAGAGTTATTTAGTGATGGAAAGCATTGATAAAAAGAAAGCTCTCAATTTATTAGGAATGGCGACTCGTGCTCGTAAACTAATATCTGGAGAAGAGCAAGTACTGCAAAAGTATTCAAAAAAAGAAAAAGTGAATCTCGTTATTTGTACAACAAATAGTAGTGAGAATACCGTAAAGAAAAATCAAAAAAATAAATGTGAATATTATGAAATCCCTTTTATTCAGCAATTTACAACAGAAGAAGTTTCAAATGCGATTGGAAAACAACGTTCGATTATCGCAATTGCTGATCAAGGTTTTACAAAAAGTCTGATGAAGATGAAAAGGATTTAACGATATGAACGAATAGGAAGGTGAACGTATGTCAAAAAAACACGTGTATATGAACTTGCAAAAGAGTTAAAACTACCTAGTAAGGACATTATCGAAAAAAAGCAAAACAATTAGGGCATTACTTATAACAGCCATATGTCAACAATGGAAGATGGAGAAGTTTCAAAGATTAAAAGCTTCTATTTCAACAAAAAAAGAAGCTCCAAAGAAAGTAGTTGAAAAAGAAAGAAACTCCTGCGCCTAAAAAGTAGAGGCGAAAAAAAGAAGCAGTACAACCTAAAAAAATGAAACTGCAAAAAAAGAAGAAGTGAAAAAAAGTGGAACATAAACCAGCACATTCACCAAAAACAACAGGATAAAAAAATCATCAACCAAATCAAAAATAAAAAAATGGACATAAGAAGGAATTTATGCAAAAAAACAAGAAAAAAAGTAGCAAACAAAGGACCAAAAACATCAATCTCATGATGAAGAATCATATTCAAATCATCGTGATTCTAAGAAGAATAATGATTTCAAACGTGGAAATCAAAAAAACGTGGTGGCGAACGTAATCAACAAGAAACCTTTAACAAGAAAAAAATCGTCATCAAAAAAATAACCGTAAACAACAAAAAGAATGCTGAACAAAAACCAGCAGTTCCAGCACGTAAATTCCATGAATTACCAGATGTATTAGTGTATACAGATGGAATGACAGTTGCTGAATTAGCTAAAAAAATTAAACGTGAACCAGCAGAAATTATTAAAAAAATTATTCTTATTAGGAGTAATGGCAACATTAAACCAAGGATTATCAAAAGATGCGATTGAATTATTAGCAGCAGACTATGGTATGGATGCTGAAGAAAAAAATCGAAAAAGATATTTCTGATTTAGATGTATACTTTGAAGAAGCAGCTGCTGAGAGCGACTCACATGCCGTTCGTCCTCCAGTAGTAACAATCATGGGACACGTTGACCATGGTAAAAACAACTTTACTTGACCAATTAAGAAATTCTTCTGTAGTAGCTGGAGAAGCTGGAGGAATTACACAACATATTGGTGCTTACCAAATTAAAATTGACGGCAAACCAATTACATTCTTAGATACACCAGGTCACGCGGCATTTACAACAATGCGTGCTCGTGGTGCGGATATCACAGATATTACTATTATTGTAGTTGCTGCTGATGACGGTGTAATGCCACAAACAATCGAAGCGATTAACCATGCAAAAGCTGCAGATGTTCCGATTATTGTTGCTGTAAACAAAATTGATAAACCAGCTGCTAATCCAGGTCGTGTAATGCAAGAATTATCTGATTTAGGTTTAGTTCCTGAAGCATGGGGTGGAGATACAATCTTTGTTGAAATCTCTGCTAAATTCAATCAAAAATATCGAAGAATTATTAGAAATGATTTTATTAGTAGCTGAAATGCAAGAATTAAGTGCAAATGCTAATCGTTTAGCATTAGGTACAGTTATTGAAGCTCGTTTAGATAAAACAAAAGGACCTATCGCAACATTATTAGTTCAAGAAGGAACTCTTAAGGTTGGAGATCCAATCGTTGTTGGTAATACATTCGGACGTGTCCGTGTAATGGTGAATGACCAAGGACGTCGTGTGAAAACAGCTGTTCCAGCAACTCCAGTAGAAATTACAGGTTTAAATGCATCACCACAAGCAGGTGACCGCTTCGTAGTATTTGAAGATGAAAAAAATCAGCTCGTGCTGCCGGTGAAGAACGTGCGAAACGTGCTTTAATTGAACAACGTAATGCATCAAGCCGTATTACATTAGATAACTTATTCTCGACATTAAAAGATGGAGAAATGAAAGAAGTTAACGTTATTATTAAAGCAGATGTACAAGGTTCTGTAGAAGCTTTAGCTTCAAGCTTACAAAAAATTGAAGTAGAAGGCGTACGTGTGAAAAATTATCCATACAGCTGTAGGGGCAATTAATGAAAGTGATATTACTTTAGCAACAGCAAGTAATGCGATTATTATTGGTTTCAACGTAAGACCTACACCTCAAGCGAAAATTCAAGCTGAATCTGATCAAGTAGATATTCGCTTACACCGTATTATTTATAATGTTATTGATGAAATTGAAACAGCGATGAAAGGTATGTTAGATCCTGAATTTGAAGAGAAAAATTACTGGTTCTGCTATCGTTCGTGAAACTTATACAGTATCTAAATTAGGGTACAATTGCTGGTTCATATGTTACTGAAGGGGTTGTTAAACGTTCTAGTCAAGTTCGTTTAATCCGTGATAACATTGTTATTTACGAAGGTGAATTAGCAAGCTTTGAAACGTTTCAAAGATGATGCTAAAGAAGTGAAATTAGGATTTGAATGTGGAATTATGATTGAAGGCTACAATGATATTAAAGTAGATGACATCATCGAAGCATTTGAAATGGTTGAAATTAAAAAGAAAATAATCATTAAATGATGGAATGAAGAGAGGAGAGTATCAAATGGCGAATTTCCGTGTTGGTCGTGTTTCTCAAGAGATTTTGAGAGAAGTGAATGATATTTTGTCTAAAAAAAGTTCGTGATCCTCGTGTGCAAGAAATTACAATTACTGAGGTAGATGTAACGGGCGATTTACAAATTGCGACGGTTTTATTATACTACTTTGCAAACTTTAGCGAGTGAGCGCCAAGCAACTGAGCGTGGATTGGAAAAAAATCTAAAGGTTTAATTCGTCGTGAATTAGGGAAACGTTTATCTCTCTATAAAACGCCTGAATTAATTTTTTTAAACGTGATGAGTCTGTTGATTATGGAAACCATATCGAAGAATTGTTGAAGAGTATCCAACAAGAAGACGAAGAGCGTTAAATACAAATAAAAAAAGTTTTTCTATAGTAATATAGGGACGCCAGTAGCCCCCTATGGGGTCTCTTGACTAAAAATTTGAGCCATGGTCTCAAACTTTCCTAGTAAAAAGTAGCCAGTTGGCTACTTTTACGCATATTACTATAGAATTTTTTTATTTGTATTTACCTTAAGAATTAATACTTCTAAGTAAGAAACGTAAAAAAATTATAACAAAAAAATACTCTCCGTAGTAGCTAAAGTAATGGAATCCTGATGAAGGATTTTATTACGGGAAAAAAATTGAGACCTTAGGCTCAATTTTTAGCAATGAGACTCGCAAAAGCGAGGGCTGCTTGCGTCCCTGAGCTACTACAGAGAGTATATTATTTTTTTATTTCAATAACATCGTGAAAAAAATTCTATCTGTGGTATAATAAATACACTATGAATAAAAAGAGGTGTGTTATGATTTCTGCAAATGAGACTTGGATTCTTTTGGTCCATTATTATCGTCATTGCAACTGCAAGTATATATTTAGAAAAATCATTATGAGTGGGCTTCAAAAAAATTAGTGGTCCGATTATTGGTTTATTAGCAGCAGCTACATTAAGTAATGTTGGTATCATCCCTGTTGAATCTCCTATTTATGATCAAGTATGGGATATTGTCGTTCCATTAGCCATTCCAATGTTGCTATTTACATGTGATTTAAAACAAATTTGGAAGGAAAGTGGGCGTCTATTAATGATTTTTCTTAATTAGTTCTGTCGGGACTATTTTAGGGGCTTTAGTAGGATATGCTTTCCTGGGAAAAATTGATTCCGGTATTGAATCATATTGCCGGAATGATGGTTGGAAGTTATATTGGTGGAGGAGTTAACTTTGTGGCAGTTGCTTCTGCATTTGATATTCCAAAAGAATTAATTTCTGCAGCTACTGTAGCGGATAATTTATTAATGGTATTTTATTTCTTAATTTTATTAATGATTCCATCTATGGCATTTTTTTCAAAAAAACATTTTTAAATCTGCTTATTCATCTGAAGAATTAGAAGATTCAAAGGGATATCATTCTAAAACAGTGGTAACTTTTACAAGATATTGCCTTTGTATTTGCGATTGCAGTAGTGATTGTAACGTTAAGCTTTAGTTTATCAAAAAGGAATTGCCACTCTTGGACAAAAATAGTGTGATTCAATTTGTTTCTAATAAATATTTGATTCTAACGACTTTAACAGTTGCAGCTTCAACAATTTTTTTCTTCATTTTTCAAGAAAATTCATGGGGCAAATGAAATTGGCACTTTTCTTAATTTATTTATTCTTTGTCGTAATCAGGGATTCCTGCTTCAATTGAGGCGATTATTGCGAAATCTCCATTACTTTTAGTGTTCTGTGCCATTATGGTCTTTTGTAAATATGTTCGTAACATTCTTAGGGGCAAAAGTGTTTGGATTTACCATTGAAGAAGCTATTTTAGCATCAAATGCAAACATTGGAGGTCCAACAACGGCAGCAGCCATGGCAGTATCAAAAAGGCTGGCATCGCTTCGTAGCACCAACTATGTTAGTAGGAACATTAGGATATATATTAGGAACTTATATTGGAATATTAGTAGGAAACTTACTTATGTAAAACAAAAGACAAACATCAACTTAGCTGAAAAAACGGCTCATCGACAAATTCTGTTGGTGAATCAAATTTAACACCAAATTAAGTCTTTAATTTTAAATGAACAAGGTGGGAGAAAATTAAATATTTAGTCTATTTAATAATCTACCACAAACATAACTATGAATAAAATCTAGTTTTAACTTTATAATGAGCAGGGGCATGTTATCCGCGATTAGCGGTTTGGGGGCTGTGAAATTTAATCTTATTTTTCGCTTCCCCCAATTCAACATGCCCATAGAGGCTCATTGTCAAGTTAAAAACGACTCTATACAACCTTTCTTAAATCATAATGACTTTCTATTGACCGGGGTAAAGAAACACCCTTTGATAATCTTAATTCTTAATTTCATATTCTCAAAATTTCGATATCCATATGCACACGTTTAATCACTTTAATGAAATTATTCGTTCCTTCAATAGCTCCATTGGAATATCCTGTCGTAAATGCTTGATAAATCCCATCCTTAAAAACGTTTGAATACTTCAAACTTCTTCTTAAATTCATAAGGTAATTGTCTTGGAATCTCCTTTATACATGTCATAAATGCCTCATAATCTTTCTTCTTGTAGGCTTTTTCTAAGTTCTTGGATGAAATCATATGCATCTGATAACACTTCGTTAAAACTCAATAATTTATCTACTAATTGTGCTTGAGTAAGATAGGGTTTTGAAGTGATAATTATACCTTAATTTTTCTTCATCTAATTCATCGCTTGGTTTTTAACAGCAGTTTCCAATAGCGTTTCAATGTCTTCTGTTGTGTTGATTTAGCAGAGAATTGCTTCATAATTACAACTCGAAGTTGATTAAAAATTACGATTCATATGTTGAACGATATGGAATCGATCTACGACGATAACAGCGTTTGGAAATACTGTTTTAATAAGGTTTTGATAAGAAGCATTCATATCCATCACTAAATATTTTACTTTTTAAACGTTGTTTACGGGAGAACTTCATAAAGAAAGAAATCAATTCATGAAGTGTTCTCCCAGGTAAAAATATCAATTAATTGACGATTTTCACCATCTAAACAAATGAAATTCATTTTCCCTTGTTGCGTTTTTAACGCCTCTAAATTCATCTAAACAAAGCACTTTAGGTAAATAGTTATATCGTTGCATTGTTTTTACTTTAAACTTCTTCATCACTCTTTCAACAGTCTTATCAGAAATAGAAAGAAGTTTAGCGATTGTTTTTCTAGAGAAATTTTCTTTTAAATACAACATAATTTGGCACTCTAAATCATAAGAAATATTACTGTTTTTTTAGGAACAAGAGGGCAATCTGCAACCCAAGTTTTACGACAATCTTTACAGATAAATCGTTGTACCTTTAGGGTCTAAAAATAGTCTTACTACCGAATAGGTGTGGAATTCTAATTTTATGTTCCATAGGGAGAATGTTTAATGACATTTTCACTAGAACAATACAGACAAGAAGTACAAGAATCGGTCCAAGTTCCTTTAATTTTATGAACTGTTTCATGATTTTCTGTCACTATTTCTAACCAATTTTCATCCGTAATAAAAATTTTTCTTCTGTTAATCTTAGTAATTTTTCGTATACAATAGTCCATGAGAGAAATCCTCCTTTGATTTGTTTTCGTCGACTTAATCATAACTCGGATTTCTCTTTTTGCATATAAAAATCCTGTCGGTGATTTCTCAACAACAGGATTTGTCGAACAACCAAAAAAACTAAGAAGATGTTTGTCTTATTTTAATGAAAAAAAGACTTCCTATAGTAGTATGGGAAATATAAGCCAAGGCTTATATTTCAGGAAATTTTGAGACCCAGGCTCAAAAATTTAGGCATGAGACCGCAGGTCTGCTGCCGTCCTAATACTACTATCACAGGAAGTCTATTAAAAGATATATTACTTCTCTAGGTAAGTAACCGCCATCGCATCCACACCTGTATGGCTCATAATAATTGGTGAAGTCATCACAATTGTAAAGTTTTGCCTCAGGGAATAACTCACGTAAAGTATCAATTTGAGTTTGATTAAACTCATTTAATCCAGCATGCATAATCCCAATTTCTTGAATCCCAGTAGGGCAAGCTTTCATTTCCTCAAAAAAACTTCATCATATTTCTTCTGAAGAGACTTTAAACCTCTCCCTTTTTGAACAATCTCAATTTTTACCATTGATAACTTCTAAGAAAAAGTTTGATATTTAATAAATTAGAAAAAGCTCCCATGACACGACTAATACGGCTACCCTTAATTAAATTGTCTAAATTTAAAAACAGTTAAATATAATTTTGTACGTTGACGAGTACTTTCAATAACTGCTAAAAACTTCTTCAGCACTCTTACCTTCTTTTTGCAGCTTGAGCAGCTTCACGAACAATAATTCCCATTGAACGAGAAGTGAAGTCTGAATCAACAACCGTTACAGTTGACTCTGTAATATCAGCTGCTTGTCTTGCAGCATTCACAGTTCCACTAATTGAATTCATCAAGTGAATCGAAATAATTTGCGAACCATCTTTTTCCTAATTCGTCATACAGTTCTACAAATCGACCAATAGAAGGTTGAGCTGTCATTGGTAATTCAGAACTTGCAATCATTTTATTTTTTTGAATTCTTCTTTTGTAATAGTTTCACCGTCTAAATAATGTTCCTCTTGAATGGTAATATTTAATGGAACTACATGAATATTGAAATCTTGGATTTCTTGTTCGGTTAAATCAGCAGTTGAATCTGTCACTATGATTATACGAGACATGTTGTCACTCCTTTTTAACTTAATGTATTTCTATCATATCATATTTTTGTCAAACGCCTAGCATTAATATTTTTTTACTGAGAATAGCCACTTGTTCTAGTATAGGATTTGTTTGTTTTTAAGAAAATCTATGATAAAATATGAAAGGTTATTAAGTTAAATTTATTGAAAAAGGAAGAAATCAATGGACGGAATTTTTACCATTATGGAAAGAAAAAGGAATGACTTCATTCGACTGTGTCTTTAAAGTAAGACGCTTATTACAAACGAAAAAAAGTTGGGCATTCAGGAACTTTAGATCCAGAAGTAGATGGCGTTTTACCAATTTGTGTTGGAAAAAGCAACAAAAGTGGTAGAGTATTTATTAGAATCTAATAAAGTCTATCAAGGAGAAATCTGTTTTAGGAATCGCAACTGAAACAGAAGATGCACATGGAGAAATCGTGAAACAAGAAGCGATTATGACTCCATTTACAACAGAAGAAATTGATGCCATGATGGAAACTTTCAAGGGAGAAATTATTCAAATCCCACCAATGTATTCTGCTGTAAAAAGTCAATGGTAAAAGACTGTACGAATATGCTCGTAAAGGGGTACCTGTAGAACGTCCAGAAAGAAGAGTGAAAAATTTACGAGTTTAAACGAACTTCGACTCCTGTTTATGATGAAGTTACTAAAACACAAAAATGGACATTTGAAGTTAGCTGCAGTAAAAGGGACTTATGTTCGAACATTAGCAGTTGATTTAGGAGAAAAAAACTAGGCGTTCCTGCTCATATGTCTCAATTAACTCGTATTAAAAGTGGACCATTTGTTTCAGAACAATGTGTGACCTTATCACAATTAGAAGCTTTTGTAGAACAAAATCAAGCACAATCCATTCTTCGTCCTTTAGAAGAAGTGTTTGAAACATACCCTAGGGTAGATGTTCCAGAGGAGTTTATTACAAAAGTAAAAAAATGGAGCCATTTTAACAATAGCAGAATTACCACAAGTGATAGAACCTTCAACTTTTTTATATTGAAGGTGAATTAATAGCCTTATATGGACCTCATCCTGAAAAAGGACTATTAAAACCGATTAAAATGTTTTTAAGGAAAGAGAGATAACATGCAAATTATAAAAATCACCCATCCTTATGAGTCTTCTCAAATTGTTCAAGAACCGATTGTGTTGGCACTTGGATTTTTGATGGCATTCATTTAGGACATCAGGAAGTGATTCAACAAGCAAAGGAAAAAGCTCAAGAACTAGGGCGTTAAATTAGCGTTAATGTCATTTGACCATCATCCTTCGATTATATTCCAAGGAGCACACCCAGACGAATTACAATATCTTTCTCCTTTTTGAAAGAAAGGTAGAATTATTAGAAGAATTTGGAGTAGATATTTTTTACGTTATTGATTTTACAAAAGAATTTGCTTCATTAAGTCCGCAAGAGTTTGTGAATCAATATATGGTTGGGCTAAATGCTGTAGCAGTTGTAGCAGGATTTGATTACACTTATGGGAAAAAGATATTGCGAATATGGAATTATTACCGACATATGCAAAAGAAAGATTCTCGATTGTAACAATCTCAGAACAACATACTGAAGAAGAAAAAAATTGGGTCAACCGCTATTCGACAATATTTAGAAACAGGTCAAATTGAAGAAGCAAATGCACTATTAGGCTATGAATATACGATGATTGGAAAAGTGGTTCATGGTTTTGGACGTGGAAGTGCCTTATTAGGATTTCCAACAGCAAATATTGATGTTTCAACGGATACGTATTTATTGAAAAATGGTGTTTACATTGTAGAAATTCAAGTTGAAGACAAATGGTATCCTGCGATGGCTTCAATTGGTGTGAATCCAACTTTTAATGATGTCACAAAAAATTACGATTGAAGTCTATATTTTAGATTTCCAAAGAGATATTTATGAATTCCCAGTAAGAGTAAAAATGGTTGCATTATTTACGAGACGAATTAAAATTCGATGGAGTAGAGGCACTGATTGCTCAATTAAAAGAGGATGAATTAAATACTAAAAAAATATTTTTGAAAAAATAATAGGGGAAAAAATATGTGGTACTTGAAAAATTTTGACGAATTATCGAAAAACAGAAGTCATTGAAATTTATAAAAGCAAGAATTCAGACCTTTATTGTGGAACAACAATTAAATTATCAAGAAGTGGATGAAATTGATAAAAGAGCGTGGCATTTATTTGAAACTGATGAATCTGGAAAAAGTGATTGCTTATTTACGAATTTTCCAAGAAGTAGATGGCGCTCATATCGGACGTGTCCTTGTTGATGAAGCTTATCGTAGACAAGGAAAAGGGACAGCTCTAATGGAAAGAGCGATAGAAATTTGTCAAGAATGGTATGTCGATCAACCAATTATGATTCATGCACAAACGTATTTACAACAATTCTATGAGTCATTAGGCTTCGAAGTGTGGTCACAACCTTATCAGCTAGTTGGAATTGAACATATGGATATGATTTTTAAAAATAGGAGGCATTTGTATGATTACTCGTTACACCAGACCAGAAATGGCTAATATTTGGTCAGATGAAAATCGTTATCGTTGTTGGTTAGAAGTTGAGATTTTAGCTTGCGAAGCTTGGGCAGAGTTAGGAGAGATTCCTAAAGATGATGTTCAAAAAAATTCGTGACCATGCTAGTTTTTTTCAGTGGACAGAATTTTAGAAATTGAAGAAGAAACAAGACACGATGTTGTAGCCTTTACTCGTGCGGTTAGTGAAACTTTAGGAGAAGAACGTAAATGGGTTCACTATGGTTTAACAAGTACGGATGTAGTGGATACTGCCTATGGTTATCAATTAAAACAAGCGAATGATATTTTTAAGAAAAGATTTAAGACATTTCCTAGAAATTATTCAACAAAAAGCGCTGGAACATAAATATACGGTATGTATGGGAAGAACGCATGGTGTACATGCAGAGCCTACGACTTTTGGGGTTAAAATTAGCACTTTGGTATTCAGAAATGAAACGCAATATTGAACGATTTGAGCGTGCTGCCCAAGGGGTAGAAGCTGGTAAAATTAGTGGAGCCGTTGGAACTTTTGCCAATATTCCAACTTCAGTAGAAGCATATGTATGTGGGCAGTTACAAATTCGTCCACAAGAAATTTCAACACAAATCTTATCGAGAGATTTACATGCAGATTACATTTCAACGATTGCTTTAATTGCAACTAGTATTGAAAAAATTTGCGACTGAAATTCGAGGCTTGCAAAAATCAGAAACACGTGAAGTGGAAGAATTTTTTTGCAAAAAGGTCAAAAGGATCTTCAGCAATGCCGCACAAGAGAAACCCAATTGGTTCAGAAAAATATGGCTGAGCTTATCAAGAGTGATTCGTGGACATATGGTAACAGCGTATGAAAAATGTTAATTTATGGCATGAAAGAGATATTTCGCATTCTTCAGCCGAACGAATCATTATTCCAGATAGCACGATTTTATTAAATTATATGTTAAATCGTTTTGGTAATATTGTTAAAAAAACTTAACGGTTTTTTTCCTGATCGAATGCTTAAAAATATGGATGCAACATTTGGATTAATTTATAGCCAACGTGTTCTATTAAAAATTAATCGATAAAGGATTGACTCGTGAAAAAGCTTATGACTTAGTACAACCATGTACAGCATTAGCTTGGGATGAACAACGTTCCTTTTAGAGAAATTATTGAGAACCACGAAGAAATTATGTCACATTTAAGTGCAGAAGAGTTGAATGATGCCTTTGATTATTACTATCATATTCGACAAGTTGATGAAATTTTTCCATAGAGTTGGACTTGACTAGTGCATTTTTCTAAAAAAATATGGTATAAAACGTATAGTAAAACAAAAATATGAAGGAGAGTTAACATGATTAACGTAAGTGATTTAAAAAGCAGGAATGACTTTCATTCTTGATGGAAAATTAATTAAAAGTGTTGGAAATCAGCCACCACAAACCAGGTAAAGGAAATACTGTAATGCGTATGAAAAATCCGTGACGTTCGTAACGGATCAACAGTAGATACTACAATGAGACCTGATGAAAAAAGTAGAACGTGCACACATTGATACTAAAGACGTTCAATACTTATACAGCCAAGATAACGTTGGTGTATTCATGGACTTAGAAAGCTATGAACAATATGAAATTCCAGAAGAAACAATCGAAAACGAATTGAAAATACATTTTTGGAAAAACATGGAAGTTAAAATCCAATTCTACGGAACAGAAGTTATTGGGGTTTCATTACCTTCAACAGTTGTGTTACAAGTAACAGAAACTCAACCATCAATTAAAGGTGCTACTGTTACAGGTTCTGGTAAACCAGCAACTATGGAAACAGGTTTAGTCGTAAACGTTCCAGACTTCATCGAAGCTGGCGAGTACTTAGAAGTTAACACTTCAGAAGGTACATACGTACGTCGTGCAACTAAATAATGAATAAAATGAAGAATAACAGTTTGCATTTGCGAACTGTTATTTTTATTGAAATAGATGTAGAATTTCCTTCTGTTTGTGATAAAATGATGAAAAATGTAATCAAATATGAGTAGTGGATGTGAAGTTATGAATCAATACGGTTATTTACTAAAATCTTTAAGAAAAGAAAAAGGAGTTTCCCAATCTGATTTATCAGATGGAATTTTATCCAAAAATCATTTATCAAAAATTGAACGTGGTGAAAAATGATGTATCTTTTTCAAACTTTATTGAAACTATTAGATAGATTAAATATTTCACTTTTTGAATTTGAATTACTCTTAGATAAGACGCAAAATAACCAATCTACTTTTTTTAAAAAGACTTATCTATTGCAGTAGCCAATAATGATTTGTACTTATTAAAACGAATTATTAACTCGGGAAATTGAATTAAAAAGTAAATCAAATAATATTCGACATAAACATAATGTCATTCTATTAAAAGGCTTATATTGATAAATTTTTCTAACACTCCATTTAATCATCATGATATTCAGGAAATTATTCAGTATATCTTAACTGTTGATGAATGTGGACGTTATGAAATTAGTTTAATTGGTAATTTTTGTAGGATTTATGTCATCAGATATGAGACACAAATTAGTGAAAATGATAAATCGAAAGAGTCAATTATTTTATTCGGATAAAAAAATTATACTGAGATTTTTTTCTCGAATTTTATTGAATGTTTGTTATGCAGATTTGAAGGATAATAATTTTAATTCTGCAATAGAAGTCATAGATATCATTGAAAAGCATTTAAATGATACAGAATTATATTATGAAAAAGAATCAATGTAAATTTTTCAAAGGACTCTATTTAATTGGTACAAAAAATAGAGATGAAGGAGAGAAATTATGTAAGAAGTGTATCGAATATTTTCTATTTCATGAATGATATTTCAAAAAGCTATTGAACATCAGAAAGTATTGAAGAAGTTTACGGAAGAGAATGCTTAAGTTGTTTATCCATAAATTTGATTGTATTATACTCTTTATTTTAATAACTGTTAAAATTTAATTGTAAATAAAAATCCTTTATAAGAAAGAAGAGTTATTATATGGGAAATTTTAAAGAGTATGCATCATTATTGTTACATTCTAAAAGGTTCTTACTTATAACAGTTACAAATATCATTATCGTTTTTCTTAGCATATTTTTACTGAATACTTTAAGAATCGAATTCCTCATCAAATTTATTTTTCAAATTTTTTATACAGGTTTTGAGCTGTATAGATTAAACAAAGAGAAAAAGTAAACAAAAATAATAAAAAAATAGTTTCTTAAAAATAAAAAGAAATTCGCTTCTGTTTCCATTTCTACTATCCTATGTTACACTAGCAAAAAAAGTGTTAAAGAGGTGATAGAGATGAAAATTGCAGTAATGGGTGGAACTCCTGTTGATTCAAGATTAGGAAAGGAATTATTAGAAAAAGCATGGCTTTGTCGATATTTTGCCCGTTCCTATTTCGAATAATCCGATTGAACAAACAACTTTTCAATCTTCATCTAGTGAATATCGAATGGCTTTTATGAGAGAAAAAGGTTGAAGAACTTAGAGCCGAATATGATGCCATTTTTGTATATTGTAATTCTCTTAGTTCGGTAGTAGATTTTGATCAATTATCTCAGGAGTATGAGATGCCAATGATTACGCCAATGCAAATGTATCGTCAATTAGCAATGGATTATCAACAAGTGGCTGTTATGGCAGCAAACTCTCATGGATTAATGGGAGTGGAGAATAATTTATATAAAGCAAATCCAAGTTTACAAGTCATCGGAATTACGTTACTTGAATTAGTCAAATCTATTGAAGCTAATCTAACTCCAAAAAGAAATTGCAACAAAGTTTGACTTTAGCAGTTTGTTTTCATTTTTTTAATGGAAGCAATGTAGAAGCAGTCATTTTAGGATGTACTCATTTTCCTTATATCAAAGAAGAATTAGAAAGTTTGACCAAACTCCCAATTATTGACGTAGGAGAATATATGGTCAGAACATTAAAAGAGAAATTAGTATAAAGTTAAAATTATAAATATAAGACTATTATGTAGTAGCAGACTATAGGGAAAAATTAAGACCTTAGGCTTAATTTTTAGCAATGAGACAGCTTTTAGCTGGCTGCTTGCGACCTTGCTACTACATATTACAGTCTATTTATTTTAAGGCTATGTAAAGGAGAAATCCTGATACATAGCCTTTTTGTTCTATATAAATTATTTTTAAAAATCAGACTAAAGTCTGAGTGTTTTATTATTGACTTAATTTGACCAATATGATAAATTATACATGTGGTTAGCACTCGTCTTAGTCAAGTGCTAAAGAGAGGTGACCAAAAATGTTAACCGATAGACAATTGCTAATCTTACAATCGATTATTCAACTATATACGGAAACATTAGAACCAGTTGGATCAAAAAGTTGATGCAGCAAACGGGTTTAGCAGTTAGCTCTGCAACCATTCGAAATGAAATGATGAAACTAGAAGAGATGGGATATCTTGAAAAAGAATCACTCCTCTTCAGGACGAGTTCCATCGAATCAAGGGTATCGCTATTATTTAGATAATATTTTACCCGTTCAGAACAGTCCAGTTTCATTAAGTATTCGAAATCAAATCCGTGAAACTTTCCAACAATCGACCATGGAAATTCAAGATGTCTTTAAAGTTTCGGCAGATATTTTGTCGACACTGACAAATTACACAACAATTTCCATCGGACCCGAAGTAAGGAGTGCTACATTATCCGGATTTCGACTTGTTCGACTAGGGCTAAAACCAAGTGATGGCGATTTTAGTCATGAGCAATGGTTTAGTTGAGAATAAAGTGTACTCGATTCCAAGTGCGATTGATGATTCCGACTTAGATAAAGTCGTTCGAATCATTAATGAGGAATTGATTGGCTTGCCACTAGAAACAGTTCTCCAACGTTTGAAGTCTGATTTACCAGCTTTAATGAATCGATATATGAATTCTCAAATTCAAATTGTTAAGGTGATTCAAGATATGATGAACCAATTTGAACAAGATAGACTCCATGTTGCAGGAAGAAGATATTTATTAAACTACTTCGACTCACATGCCAATGTCCATCATTTAAAAGAAATCTATCAATTAATGGATGACCAGTCGAAGATGCACGAATTAGTGATGCCTTCTAATCGAGATATCCAAATTCGTTTAGGGTCTGAGATGAATGATCCATTATTAGGAGAATTTAGTATTATTACAGCAAGCTATGAAACACCAAAACACGATAAAGGAATCATTGCTTTATTAGGACCTAAAAAAATATGCCGTATTCGAATGTTCTATCGATTGTCAAAGGATTACAAGAAGAGCTCACAACAACAATGGAGCAATATTATAAAAATTTATAAAAAGGAGATGGAAGCTTGGAAACAAATGAAGAAAAAGACGTTCAACAAACTCAAGAAGTAGAAGAAGAGAAATTTCCTGAAACAGAAGAGTTTCAAGAAACTGTCGAAGAAACCGAAGAAGTTGAACCTTCTGTTGAAGAAAAATTACAACAAGAAGTTTTTCAATTAAATGACCAAGTATATCGCTTATCTGCAGAAATTGCGAATATTCAAAAAGAAATGCAAAAAGAAAGACAAGATGCAGCGAAGTATCGTAGTCAATCTTTAGCACAAAACTTATTGAATGTTATTGATAATCTAGAAAGAGCGATTGCCTCACCTAGTGAATCAGAAGAAGCGAAAAAAATCTTAAAAAGGGATTGAAATGGTATATGAAGGTTTCTTATATGCCTTAAAAAGAAGAAGGTATTGAAGAAATTGAAGCATTAAATCAACCATTCGACCCAAATAAACATCACGCTGTTCAAGCGATTCCAGCTGAAGAAGGACAAGAAAGTGATGTTGTTGTTCAAGTATTTCAAAAAGGCTATATGTTGAAAGATCGTGTTTTAAGACCAGCGATGGTTATCGTCTCTCAATAAGCCAATTAAAAAAATTTAAAATTAAAATTATAGGAGTGTATGAATTATGAGTAAAATTATTGGTATTGACTTAGGAACTACAAACTCAGCAGTTGCTGTATTAGAAGGAAATGAATCTAAAATTATTCCAAACCCAGAAGGAAACCGTACAACACCATCTGTTGTAGCCTTCAAAAATGGTGAAATTCAAGTAGGTGAAGTTGCAAAACGTCAAGCTGTAACAAACTTAAATACAATTTCATCTATTAAACGTCATATGGGTGACGCATCATATAAAGTTGAAATCGAAGGCAAACAATATACACCACAAGAAATTTCAGCTATGATCTTACAATACTTAAAAAGGTTATGCTGAAGAATATTTAGGTGAAAAAAAGTTGAAAAAGCAGTTATTACTGTACCAGCTTACTTCAATGACGCTCAACGTCAAGCAACTAAAGATGCAGGACGTATCGCAGGTTTAGAAGTAGAACGTATCGTTAACGAACCAACTGCTGCAGCTTTAGCATATGGTTTAGATAAAGTAGACCACGAAGAAAAAATCTTAGTATTCGACTTAGGTGGTGGTACATTCTGACGTATCTATCTTAGAATTAGGAGACGGCGTATTCGATGTATTATCAACAGCAGGAGACAACCACTTAGGGTGGAGACGACTTCGATAACAAAAATTATTGAATTCTTAGTTGCTGAATTTAAACGTGACAACGGAATTGATTTATCACAAGATAAAAATGGCAATGCAACGTTTGAAAGATGCTGCTGAAAAAGCTAAAAAAAGATTTATCAGGTGTAACTTCAACACAAATCAGCTTACCATTCATCACTGCAGGTGAAGCTGGACCATTACACTTAGAAGTAACATTAACTCGTGCTAAATTTGATCAATTAACATTAGATTTAGTTGAACGTACAAAAGAACCAGTACGTCGTGCATTAAGCGATGCAGGATTATCAGCAAGCGAAATCGACCAAGTAATCTTAGTTGGTGGATCAACTCGTATTCCAGCAGTTGTAGAAGCTGTTCGTAAAGAAACTGGTAAAGAACCAAACAAATCAGTAAACCCTGACGAAGTAGTAGCAATGGGTGCTGCAATCCAAGGTGGAGTTATCTCAGGTGATGTGAAAGATATCGTATTATTAGACGTTACTCCATTATCATTAGGGATTGAAACAATGGGTGGTGTATTTACTAAATTAATCGATCGTAATACAACAATCCCAACAAGTAAATCACAAGTGTTCTCAACAGCTGCAGATAATCAACCAGCAGTAGATGTTCACGTATTACAAGGGGAACGTCCAATGGCAGCAGACAACAAAAACTTTAGGTCGCTTCCAATTAACAGATATCCCAGCTGCACCTCGTGGTGTGCCTCAAATTGAAGTAACATTCGATATCGATAAAAAAACGGTATTGTAAATGTTCGTGCAAAAGACTTAGGTACTGGTAAAGAACAAACAATCACGATTAAATCTTCATCAGGTTTATCAGACGAAGAAATCGAACGCATGGTAAAAAGATGCTGAAGCGAATGCTGAAGCAGATAAAAACGTAAAGAAGAAGTAGATTTACGTAATGAAGTAGATCAATTAATCTTCACAGTAGATAAAAACATTGAAAGACTTAGAAGGCAAAGTAGATGCTGAAGATGTTAAAAAAAGCTGAAACAGCTCGTGATGAATTAAAAAGCAGCTGTAGAAGCAAATGATTTAGAAGCAATGAAAGCTAAACGTGACGCTTTAAATGAAGTTGTTCAAAAACTTATCTGTAAAAATTATATGAACAAGCAGCAGCAGCTAGCCAAGCAGCTCAAGGAGCAGCAGGAGCTGAACAAAGCAAGCTCTCAACCACAAGATGGCGTAGTAGATGCTGACTTCGAAGAAGTAAAAGACTAATATAGAGTAAGTAAGAGTGGGAGAACTTCTTCCACTCGCTCTTTTGTAGAATGATATGATAAGGAGGGATAATGGTGGCAAAAACGTGATTTATATGAAGTACTCGGAGTCTCCAAAGATGCCTCCGATGCAGATATTAAACGAGCTTATCGTAAATTATCCAAACAATACCATCCAGATATTAATAAAGAAGCTGGAGCAGAAGAAAAATTTAAAGAAATAGCAGAAGCTTATGAAATTTTAAGCGATAGTCAAAAAAACGTGCGGCGTATGATCAGTATGGTCATGCTTCATACGATCCAAACTCAGGATTTTCTGGTGGCGGTTTTTGGTGGCTTTGGTGGCTTTGGAGGACAAGGATTCTCTGGAAGTTATACAGGTGGATTCGAAGATATTTTCGATTCTTTCTTTGGTGGCGGCGGAGCTCGTCGTGGAAATCGTGCCAATATGCCACGCCAAGGGGCAGATTTACAATATGTCATGGACTTAACATTTGAAGAAGCGATTTTTTTGGTAAAGAAGAAGTGATTCATTACCATCGTAATGCAGAATGTGAAACTTGCCATGGTTCTGGTGCAAAAACCTGGTACAGAGCCTGTAACCTGTTCTAAAATGTCATGGCGCAGGTGTAATCAATGTTGAAAGAGCCACACCATTTGGTAGAATGATGTCTCAAACAACATGTGATGTCTGTGGTGGTACTGGTCAAGAAATCAAAGAAAAATGTGAAACTTGTCATGGTCACAAACATGTAGAAGAAACGCATAAAGTGAAAGTGAAAGTCCCTGCCGGTGTTGAAAATGGAAACCAAATGCCATTACGTGGACAAGGGGAAGCTGGAGTAAATGGCGGCCCTTATGGTGACTTATATGTGATTTTTCCGTGTTGGTAAGAGCGATACATTTGAACGTGAAGGAGCAGATATTTTCTATGAACTTCCAATCAACTTTGCTCAAGCTGCATTAGGAGATGAAGTAGATGTTCCAACGGTTCACGGCAAAGTGAAATTAAAAAGTTCCTGCGGGAACTCAATCTGGTACGGTTCTTCGTTTAAGAGAAAAGGTGCACCTAGACTTCGTGGTGGCGGAATGGGTGATCAACATGTTACAGTACGTGTTGTAACTCCTAAGCATTTAACGGATAAACAACGTGAGGCGATGCAGATTTTCGCTAAAAGAAGCGGGTACTCATGTTGAGAGTGAAGGCAATTTCTTCGATAAAATGAAGGATGCATTTAAGGACAGTTTTAAATAATTACAAAAATATCTCGAATGACTTCCTGTCATTGTAGTATTAGGACGGCAGCAGACCTACGGTCTCATGCCTAAACTTTGAGCCTAAGGTCTCAAAGTTTCCTGTAATATCAAGCCTTTTTGGCTTATATTACTCATACTACTATAGGAAGTCTTCTTTTTACGTGACCTGATGTGAGTCCGTATATGATGTGAATGACTTCCTGTTATAGTAGTATTTGGATGGCAGCAGCATTGTGGAACGAGTCTTATGTTTGAGTATACTACTATAGGGAGTCTTTTTATTTTTGGATAACTTTTTCACAAAGTTATTGTATTTCTCTAAATAATCCATATAATTACAATTAGAAGGTGTGTAGCGTTTTCAAATTTTATTTTAAGAATTATGAAACAAGAAGATGATTAGGGGAGTTAACAATGAAATGGTGTAAAAATTTAAAAATTTATTTTTATTAGCATTACTTGTCTGTTCTGTTGCTCTGTTATCAAGTTGTTCAAAAAGAAAGAAAAAATATTCTATAAATCCTTATACGAACCTAACAGTTGACTCTGAAAATGATGAGAGCGATGAATTGTTATTTGAACGAGAAGGTGAAATAGATTCAACTTATCTAGAAAGAGCTAAGCAAGTATTTTTTTAGTAGACTATCCAAAAAGAAGAAAAAGGAACAATTAGTGGATAAGGCGATAACAATTCGTGAACCGTATACTCTTTTTAATAATAATGAGATCGCTTCTTATCACTTTACGGTTTATGTAGATGATGAACCGTATGCTTATATTGGTTTAAGAAAAAGTTGATAAAGATAAGTTTGCTACCTCATTTATGCAAGCGAAATATCTACCTGAGAGATTTCCGATGAAACATGGATGTTATCGTTTTACAGCGATTGATAATGGAATGTATATTGAATCTGTGAAGTATGATTCTACAAAGGAATATGGGAATTTGAATCATGTTGTTTATACTTTTTGATCCAACAGAATTGTAATAGTTTACGAATGACTTCCTAACATAGTAGTATTTGGACGGCAGCAGCCTCGTGGAACGAGTCTCATGCCTAAAGCATGCTACTATAGGAAGTCTTCTTTTTGCATAAATTTTCTTTTTCATTGATTTTCTGAAATTATTCTGAAGTTGTTACTCTACAATACATTTATAAAGAGTACGAGGAGTGATTTTATGGAAAATAGTATTGAAATTAAGAATTTATGTAAAGTATATGGAAATACGTCTATATTGGACGATATCAATTTTGTGGCAAAGAAGGGAGAGTTACTGCATTTTTAGGTCCGAATGGAGCAGGAAAAAGTTCTACCTTACGAATATTATTAGGATTAGATCAAGCCACTTCTGGTAGAGCAACCATTGCAGGGAAAAACTATAAGGATATCCGACAACCATTATTTGTTGTCGGAGCAACTTTGATGGATTAGGTTCACCAAGTGATCGAACGGTTTATCAACATTTAAGAATCGTAGCTGCCAGCAATGGAATTGAGAAAAAGTAGAATTAGCGAAGTACTAACAATAACGGATATTGCCCACAAAAAGAATGAATCCATTGGACATTTATCTCTTGGTGAAACACAAAGGGTTAGTCTTGCTACAGCATTACTTGGAAATCCACAATTTTTAATATTGGATGAACCAACAAATGGGTTAGATCCTAGCGGTATTCGTTGGCTAAGAAATTTTTAAAGGAACAATCTGAAGCAGGAAAGACGATCTTATTATCCTCACATATATTGTCAGAAGTTGAAGCAGTGACAGATGATGTAGTGTTCATTCATAAAGGGAAAAATTATTGCGAATGGTGAATTAAAAAAACATCATGAAGAATGCTGCAACTTTAGAAGAAGTCTTTTTCAACTTGATTCAAGAAGGAGGAAAAGAAGATGAAGTTATTTTATAGTGAATTATTAAAGATTAGCTATTCAAAACTTTTTCAAGATTGTTTTGTTATTAATCTTTATTGTTCAACCATTTTTCGCTTATCTCGGAACAAAAGGCTGTCTTAGAGTTTGGTTTACAAGCAACTCCCGAGAATACACCTATATTAGCAGAAGCAATACCTCCAATTGAATATTTAGGATTTGATGCAATTATGCTAGGGGCTGATGCCGATGATTATTTTGGGAGCTGTTTATGGTGGAAGTGAGTTTAAAAACCATCAATTGCGAACAACTTTTACTAGCCAATAGTGATAAGAAGAGTTTATACTTTTTTTAAATTGATGACATTAACACTTTTTATCACTTGTCCTTTCATTTCTATCGATTATAGTCACGATTGAAGTGACTCATGTTACATTAGGGAAATTTAGGACTAAGTGTTTTATTAAGTTTAAAAAGTTTGGTACTTTATTTTATTTTGCGACACTAGCATGGACAAGTCTTACGGTTTTTATCTTACTTTATAGCTTTTTGTTTCGCACTGCCATTGTTCCCTTATTATTTTTAATTCCTCAAGTTTATAATGTTGGGGAGTTTCTCTCTACTCATTTTCAATGGGGAAAGATTCTTCCAGTTGCACTTGGAAATCATTTAATTGCATCATCGGATACTAGATTTTCAACTCATCCAATTTTGACTCTCACTTTATTATGTATTTGGGTGTTCATTTTTTGGGAGTAATAGTATATTTTCAATTTGAAAAAAAGTGATGTAGGAGGGAAATATTAATGCTACGAAATCGGATAAAAAGTGAATTTTTCAAAATGATCTATCATAAAGGATTATTACTTACTTTAGTATTTTCTATTTTATTTCTATTAACAATGTTACTGGCATTAAATCCATCTGCTTCAATAATTAATGGAGATTTTATACTGACACAGTTTTTTTACAAAGTATTTATTTAGTTCAAACGATTTTTGCAGTTTTTCTGCGTTTTTGGGGAAGAGAGTTTCTAAAAAAAGTACGTTAAGAACTAGTTTATTAGCAAATCCTAATCGTTTGAAATTCTTTTTGTATGAAGTCAGTTGTAACTTTGTTCTTTATTTTTATGTTGTTTATGTATAGCTATTGGAATAGGGATTGGTTTAGTAGCATTCTATTTTAAATTTCAATTGAATCTTGAATTTGTTCGTCAGCTATTGTTGAAACTTATTCCACCTATGTTAGCAACGATTCAAATTAGTATGATTACATTATGCCTAACAATACTCATGGAATCGATGGTATCTTCTTTAACAATTGTATTATCCATGTTGTTAGGACTAGGGCAGCTATTATTACAATATTCTTCTAGGATGAATGTACTCCCTGTATTAGCTACTATGAATAGTTTTTTTCAATTGAACCAATTTCTATTTATCCAAACGTTACAGAAGGGATTTTCATTCAATCATTATGGACAATTGTTTTTATCGGATTAGCCTATTACCATTTGCATCGAAAGAGTGTAAAATGAAAGCAAAAATTAGTCTAAGATAGGAGTGTTGGGGTATGTCGTATAAAAATACTAGTAATTGATGATGACGAAAGTGTACTAAGATTAATCAAAAAAATATTATTGTTAAATGATTATGATGTTACTACTAGGAATGGTATTGAAGATGTAAATATCTGTGACTTTGTTGACTTTTGATTTAATATTACTAGATATTATGATGCCACTAGATGGAATAACGATTTGTAATGAAATTAGAGAACAGATTAAAGCTCCAATTATTTTTATCACAGCTAAAGATATGGAGGAAGATTTAATTAATGGATTATTAGCAGGGAGCAGATGACTATATTACTAAACCCTTCTCAGTAAATGAGTTTTTAGCAAGAATTAAAATGCATCTTAGACGTGAAGAACGAAATAGACAAACGGTCAAACGATTAGAATTTGGTTCGATTTCAATTGATATGAATTTAAAAACAATTTTTGTTGAGGAAAATGAAATCAAACTAACTAACCGTGAATTTATGATAATACAGTTATTAGCTAGTCAAACATCCAGAATATTTACAATTGAAGAAATCTATCAAGTAGTATATCCTAACAGTTCTAATACTCAATTTCGTTCTATTTCTGAATATATGTATCAAATACGTTCAAAAATTCAAACCGTATCATTTAAATCCGATAGAAACAATGAGAGGAGGCGGGTATAAATGGAAAAATAAAAATAAGCTTTTAAACAACTTGTTCAAAAGACTTGTCTTAAAATTATAGTGGAGTTTTTGATTGCTATTTTAGTGTTATACCTGCTTCCATTATTGTCTATTTCTATTAAAGTGCCAGGTGAAGAAACAGCTTATCCTGTATTTTTGAATATTTTTTTCTTGGATTTATATCTGTATTGCTTTTATTAGTGATTGTTAGTTTGAATATACGACAATTACTATTAAAAATTCATAAAGAGATGAACATCGTTTACCATCAATCCATGTGGCTAGAATCTACAGATTTAACAGAATCATTAACAATTAGAGAATTTCTTGAGACAAATCAAAAGATTAATCAAATGCAACATCAAATTGAAGGAATGCTTGAAAATGAACGCAAACAAAAGGAAGCATTAGCTTTTAAAGTGTCAGCAGCTTCCCACGATTTAAAAAAACACCATTAACAGTCATTCAAGGAAATTCTGAACTCTTATCTCAATCAGCTATTGAAGGAAAAATATCTTCCCTATATTCAAGATATTCATATAGCAAGCAATCGTATAATTGAATATATAAATCGATTACTCTTGTATTCGAAAACTTACTATGAGAATGAAAATGAATGGAAAGAGTATTCCTTAGAAGATGTGATTGAATCTATTGATCAAGAAATCCATTATTTGCTAAAAAGACAAAAAGTATTGTTACATTCCAATATGATGAACAGATAGATAAAAATACTACAGTATATCTTCATTTTGAATTATGTATTAAGAGCAGTAATGAATATGATGCAAAAATGCACTGGAATATAGTCAGGCAGATAAAAAAATCAATCAAAGTGTATTTACAATACACTCATCAGCAATTACTGATAAGCGTTTGGAATAATGGTGCACATTTAACTGAAGAAACATTACAACATGCAGATTCATTATTTTTACCGAAAATGATAAAAAAATCGCAATCTGAATGATGCACATTTTGGAATAGGACTAGCATTTGTTAAAAAGGGTGTCAGAATTACATAGTGGCATATTAGAACTAAAAAATGAAAATGATGGAGTGAAAGTAACGATTAGTGTTTATACAGGATTGAGTAAAAAGTAGTAAAGGTGAATTTTTGTGTTCGTTTAAAGTTATTTTTTTCACAAATATATTGTATTTCCCTAAAAATTTCCATATAATTGTAATTAGAAGGAGGATAGCGTTTTTCAAAGTTTGTTTTAAGAATTACTTATCAAGAGAATGATTAGGGGGAGTTAAGAATGAAATGGTGTAAAAATGTAAAATTTATTTTATTAGTATTACTTGTTTGTTCAGGTTTACTCTTTTTATCGAGTTGCTCAAAACAAGGAAAATATTCTCCAAATCCTAGTTTGAATATAACAGTAGATTCCGAAAATGACGAAAGCGATGAATTACTATTCGAACTGAAAGAGCCATTCGATATTTCTTATGTAGAACAAGCAAAAACGAGATTTTTTTATTTTTATTATAATGAACAAGAAAAAAAGAATTACAGGGAAAGACTGTAACAATTCGAGAACCATACAACATCTATAATACTCAATCTGACAATCCGGGATTTCATTTTGTAGTGTTTGCCGACCAAGAACCTTATGCTTATATTGGTGTTTCAAAAATATCCTGATGGTAAATTTTATGGTTCATATGTAAAAAGCTGCAGATTCCCTAAATGGTTAACAATGAAAAAGGGTGTTATCGATACACTCTTATCAAAGAATGGAACAAGAATTGAATCTGTTAAATATAATTCATCGAAGAATTACGGAAATATAAATTCAATTCTTTTATACCTTTACTCAAAAAAAGAATTAGAATGATAATTGCCTATCTAATTAGATAATAGAACAATTATATTGTAAGAGTTTTAATATTTTATTTAAACAACATCAAAAAGAAAGTAGATCTATTATTTACATTCCAAACAAAAGAGATATCTGAGGGTATCTCTTTTTATATCACTATTATATGGTATACTATGAATAGTATGTTTACAGAATGGAGTGATAAAACGATGGATATGTCCAAAGTCATTGAACAAATGGTTGAATCGAAAGATGTCAAAAAGAATTAGGGAATTGTTCAACCAGAATTATCCAATCGATATTGCTCTAGGATTGGAAGAAGTGACCGATGAAGTGCTTAAAAAAACTTCATGTATACTATCTCCAATACACGACTAGCTTCTATTTTGGAAGTCAGTGACCCTGAACTTCAAATTCGAATGTTAGAAAAATTACCTTTCCGACGTGTAGGATTATTATTCCAACAAATGTCCAATGACGATGTCGTGGATATTTTAGGAAATCTGCCAATTGAATTCGTAAAAAAATATTTGAATATGATGAAGGGTACTTCTCAAGATGAAATTCAAACGATGTTAAAATATCCTCAAGATTCTGCCGGGGGATTATGACGACAGAATTTATTTCCGTGAAGGAACATTTAACCGTTGAAGAAACATTAACGAAGTTAAGAGAAATTTCTCCAAATACAGAAGTCATTCATACGATTTTTGTCACAACATTCCAAAAATCAATTAATTGGTTGGATTGATATTCGTGACTTATTTACGAATGAATTAGATGTCAGTTTACATGATTTAATGCATACCAATATTATTTCAGTTGTTCCTGAAGAAGACCAAGAGGAAGTAGCTCGTCTATCTTCAAAATATGACTTATCAGTTGTACCCGTAGTTAGTACAAAGGGCGTTTTAATTGGGATTATTACAATCGATGATATCGTCCACGTTCTTCAAGAAGAGCATCATGAAGATATGCTTTTAATTAGCGGGGTAGAAGGGTCTGAAAGAATTGGTGGTCCATTTATGGAATCCATTAAGAAACGGACACCTTGGTTATTAATTAATTTAATTACAGCCTTTATGGCTTCAGCTGTTGTTAGGATGTTCCAATCAACGATTGAACAAGTCGTTGTTCTTGCGGTTGCCATGCCAATTATTACAGGGATGGGAGGAAACTCAGCTTCTCAAACTCTAGCTCTAGCAATTCAAGAAATTGCACTAGGACAATTATCATTGGAAAAAAGACAAAAAAGTATGTTTGGAATGAAATTGTTTTAGGCTGTATGAATGGACTTATTACCGGAGTTGTAGCTGCTATTGCGCTATATATTCCTTATCAAAACTTTTTATTTATCGATTATTGTAGTTTTAGCGATGGCTATGAATTTAATGGTGGGAGCAATTTTTGGATTCTTTGTACCTTTAGTATTAAAAGCAATGAAATTAGACCCAGCCATTTCATCGACCATCTTTGTAACAACGGCAACAGACGTTCTAGGATTTTTTTCTTTTTCCTAGGAATTGCACAAGTCTTTTTACCGTTATTAATTTAGACATGAAGGAGATTATGAATGAATTTAGAAGAAATGAGAAAACGACAAGAGCGCATCAGAAACTTCTCGATTATTGCGCATATTGACCATGGAAAGTCAACTTTAGCAGACCGTATTTTACAAGCAACAGATACTGTAGCAGACCGTGAAATGCAAGATCAATTATTAGACTCTATGGACTTAGAACGTGAACGTGGAATTACAATTAAATTAAATGCGGTGGAATTAACGTATGATGCTAATGATGGAACAGAGTACATTTTTCCACTTAATTGATACTCCTGGGCACGTGGACTTTACGTACGAAGTGAGCCGTAGCTTGGCAGCCTGTGAAGGAGCAATTCTTGTAGTAGATGCTGCGCAAGGGATTGAAGCTCAAACATTAGCGAATGTGTATTTAGCCATTGATAATGACTTGGAAATTGTTCCAGTTATTAATAAAATTGATTTACCTGCTGCAGATCCTGAACGTGTTCGTACAGAAATTGAAGACGTTATTGGAATTGATGCTAGTGAAGCGGTTCTAGCAAGTGCTAAAGTGGGGATTGGGATTCCAGAAATTTTAGAACAAATCGTACAAAAATTCCTGCACCGACTGGTGATTTAGAAGCTCCTCTACAAGCATTAATTTTCGACTCAGTTTATGATGCTTATCGTGGGGTAGTGTTAAATGTTCGTATTCAAAAACGGAATTGTAAAACCTGGTGACAAGATTCAATTAATGAGTAATGGAAAAACATTTGATGTTGTAGATGTTGGTATTTTCTCTCCTAAACCAATTAGTCGTGATTACTTAATGGTTGGGGATGTAGGGTATATTACTGCTTCTATTAAAACAATCCAAGATACTCGTGTAGGGGATACTGTTACATTAGCGAACAATCCAGCAAGCGAACCTTTATCAGGTTACCGCAAAAATGAATCCAATGGTTTATTGTGGTTTTGTATCCAATTGATTCTTCTAAATATAATGATTTACGTGATGCATTAGAAAAATTACAATTAAATGATGCAGCGTTGCAATTCGAAGCAGAAACATCTCAAGCGTTAGGCTTTGGTTTCCGTTGTGGATTTTTAGGATTGCTTCATATGGACGTTATTCAGGAACGTTTAGAACGTGAATTTGATTTAGACTTAATTACAACAGCTCCATCGGTAATTTACCATGTTCAAAAAGACAGATGGAACAGAAGTAGTAGTTTCTAACCCTGCTGAAATGCCAGATCAATCAAGTGTTCAATCCATTCAAGAACCTTATGTAAAAAGCTTCTATTATGGTACCGAATGAGTATGTAGGAAGTGTAATGGATATTTGCCAACGTAAACGTGGAACTTTTGTCACAATGGATTACTTAGATGAATATCGTGTCAATGTGATTTACGAAATGCCTCTATCTGAAATTATTTTTGATTTCTTTGATTCATTGAAATCAAGTACAAAAGGATATGCATCATTAGATTATGATTTAATCGGCTATCGTGAAAGCAAACTAGTGAAGATGGATATTATGTTAAATGGTGAAGTAGTCGATGCCCTAAGTATTATCGTTCATAAAGATTTTGCTTATAATCGTGGTAAAAGCTATTACTGAGAAATTAAGAACACTAATTCCACGTCAACAATTTGAAGTACCAATTCAAGCAGCAATTGGAAATAAAAATTTTATCTCGTACAAACATTAAAAGCATTACGTAAAAAAACGTATTGGCGAAATGTTATGGAGGGACGTTTCTCGTAAACGTAAGTTGTTAGAGAAACAAAAAAAGAAGGTAAGAAACGTATGAAACAAGTGGGATCTGTTGAAGTACCACAAGAAGCATTCATGTCAGTACTTAACCTTAACGAAGCAGAAAAAAATAGTATTTTTAAAATGACTTTTTACTGTAGTAAAAGGACGCAAGCAGCCAGCTAAAGCTGTCTCATTGCTAAAACTTGAGCCTAAGGTCTCAAGTTTTCTGTAATATAAGCCTGAAAGGCTTATATTACTGATACTACGGTAAAAAAAGTTATTTGTGTTTTGCCATTCTTTTTATGAATTGGCGTATAGATGACTTCTTTTACTCGTGCTACAGTGGAAAGTTTTTTTGTGTTTTCATTCATTAATGAAATTTCGTTATCAGCTTCGCTAAAGCGAATTTCATTGCTAAAACTATGGTAAAAAAAGTCATTTGTATTATATTCTAACAAGATTGATTATTTGAAAAAAATTAATAATAGTAAAAAACACTTTCTAGTGAATAGTATGAAATTGTTATGTTATAATGAAAATAAATAAGGTTTTTGATTTAAAAGCTTTTTCTGGATAGAGAAAGGTAGGAAGGAGGAAGTATGGGAGAAAAAGGGAAAAAGTATTGATGGCTTGATGAGACATATTAGAAATAATCATAACGTTTTAATAAATGGTAGTAAGCATAAAAGAACACTAAGAAATATCGGTTATTTTTCATGGATATAAAAGCTTATAAATTTGTTTATAAAAAGAATACTCCGTTAAGTTTTACTACATTTGATGAAATTAAGAGAACCTATAATTTTGATAATACTTTAAAGTCGTTATTATATTCAGAAGTAATGAAAATTGAAACTGCTATTTCTAATTATATCCTTGAAGTTTTAGTTACAGATTCAGCAATAGATATGGATTCAATATTTAAAGAGAAACTTAATCATTTTGATGATTTTTCTAAAAAAATTCTGTAGAATATAAGAAGGAAATGGCAAAATTTTTAAATCTTCGTCGTAATTTAGAAGGTACGATAGCAAATAATTATACTAAAAGTTCTATTATTCAACATTATGTACATCAAAAATAAACCAATACCTATTTGGGCTATTTTTTTGAACATACGACAATGGGGGATTTAGGGAGTATAATTGAGAGATTGAATAATAATACTAGATTAAAAATTCAACAAGATATAGGCTGTTCGGATACTAGTTTGGATACAAAAGTGGAATTGCTATCAAAAGCATATCTTTATTTTAAAAAGATTTGCGTAACGCAATTGCTCATAATAATGTCGTTTTTTTGATTGTCGATTCAATACTTTTAAAATTAAAAAAATATGGTAATTACACATCTAGAAAAAAACATACTAAAGTGAAAAAAATATTAATTTTACTACAATTACTGATTATATTATACTCATTGCGTACTATCTGAAAAATACTTAGATTTTCAAAAAAAGAAATAAAGAACTTTATTAGTCGTTATAAAAAAATAATTAAAGATTATTCCCAATCGATTAAAGATCCTCACAATGTTCATTTAATTCTTGGAGTTGATAGTTTGTCTAAAATTAATCAATTGTTAAATAATTTGTAAAGATTAATAGTTTTACTTGTAAATATAGTTTTTTTGTTAATATAAATACACTAATAGCGATAAAGTTTTTCGGAACTTATCTAAAAACACCGGACTTAAAACACCGGTGTTTTTTTATTGCTTAAAAATTGAACACCTATTTAAAAAAATATTTTTTTAAATAACTCTTGCATTTTAGTTACAGGAGGAGTATTATCTATTTAAAGAAAAATTTTTAAATAGAAAGAGATGAGTATATGTCAGTTAATGATATTTTTGTCAGCATTATCGGATGAAAAACCGTCGTAAGATTTTAGAAATTTTACGACAGGGACGAACGAATACTGGGGACTTAGCACAGAACTTACAAATCACCCCGCAAGCATTGTCGTATCATTTGAAAAAAAGTTAAAACAGGCGGATTTAATTTATGAAACAAAGGAAAAAGAACTTCATTTATTATGAATTAAATTTAACCGTTTTAGAAGAGGCAATTGTTTGGATGAATTCAATTATTGGAGGAAATTAATATGTTAGTAGAACAAAGAAAGATTTATTTATTAGATGTCATTTTGACGTTTTTACCTATTTCACTTGCTTTATGCGTTGTTTGGTATGCACCTGAGACTATCGTATCTCGTTTTTGACTTAGAAGGAAATGTTGTTGCAACAGCTTCCCGTTGGACGATTTTAATCTTACCAATCTTCATTTTATTATTATCTGGCTTGATCAAATGGATTGATTGTAAAGGATTGGTCGGAAGTCAAAAACAAGGAAATTAGCCGTTATATTTTTAGAGTTACATTACTATTGTTTAACGCTATCGCCTTTTTTTCCAATTTTTTTCTTAATTTTAACGGGGTATAGTATGGTATCACAAATGGGACGTTTGATGGCATTTCTAATTGGAGTGTTTATGATATTCATTGGAAATGTTAGTCCTAAAAATTAAAGAAACGAATAAGCACTTTGGTTTCCGTGTGCCATGGATTATGAACAATGATGAAGCATTTCGTAAAAACACAACGATTCTTCGGATTTGCGAGTACGATTTCTGGTGTAATCTTTATTGTAATTTCGTTATTTGTATTGAATCAATTAGTAATGATTCTTGTGAGTATCGTTTTAGTGCTAACAATCGGCATTACTGCAGTGTATTCATATAAAACTAGCAAATAAATGATGAATGACTTTTCTCTGTTCTAGCATTTAGACTTTTGGTCAGTTTGTGCTATAGGAAAAAGTCATTTTATTTTGAATATCCATGAAAAATGTAATGCTAGACTTGTTCTTTTTCTATTGCAATATCTACTTGTTTTTGAATGATTTGATCATAGTCTTGACTCATTTTTTTCATACAAAGCTTTATCATAATTTTTCAATCGCATGATTCCATTTGAGTAATTCTGGAATTTCTTCATCTTGTAAGTTTGGATGCTCTTGAAGTAATAAGTTCAAAAAGGATAAAAAACTTGTTTAATTAGGTCAGAATAATATTCATTTTTTTCTAAAAAGCATTGAACTCCTCATAAGAGATATCTGTTTGTTGAGAAAGACACATCATTGGTAAATTATCTTCGTTTAATATTACAATTTCTTTCCCACTAAACGTATCACGATGATAGGCAAAATAGAATCATTTTTCAATAATAATTGTGGGTCGTGATTCAATATAGAATGTGATTCGGAAACAATAATTGACTCTGGTATAGAGCTTACAAACAGATGTATGAAATAGGCAATATGATTTTTTTCGGAAGCGTATAATTATGTTTTAAATCAGAAGAGGCGAATGGTATATTCATAAATATCATCCTTTACTAAAGTTTTATAACTTCATTATATCAGAGAAAAATAAATCTGTTTATTGTTTTGACAACTGCTTCTTTAAGTTTTTAGGCATTATTCTTCAATACTACGGAGAAAAGTCTTTTTTTCTTATTGAAATAAGTAGTATACTATCTTTGAAAAACGATAACATTTTGAGAGTAGGAGATAATGATGAGAAAAGAGCAAAAGATATTATTGGGAATTTCCATTTTAGTAGGTGTCATCTGTATTGAATTAAGTATGTATGTTATTCCTTTTATTGAAGAAGTTAAGAATTTTTGAAATCCCTATGTTTGTTGTAGGTGTTATTCTTTGCATCATCTCCGTTATTTTTCGGAATTAGAAATCAAAAAAAGTTAAGGAGGGTAGAATGATTGTGTCACGTTCATATATTTAACAGTAATTGGGGAATCTTTTATGTTAGGAAAAATGTAGAGTCGTAAGTATTGTATTGTTAAGTATTTGTTTAGCTTCTTGTGGTCAGCAAAAATAATACACAAGAAACAACGGTTCAAGAAAGTATTACTACAGTGGAACAAAGTAAATCCACTAATTTTCAATTAGGAAAGGGAAGTAATCAGTTTAATACTGTTTCATTTAATGAAACGTTTAAGGACAAGAGTGTAGTCGCTCAATATGCTGACGAGTATCCAGACTTTATTCCGCAAGTGTTGTCAGAGGATGGAAAAATTATACGGAAGTGTGGATCATGTTGGAATTTTAGAAATTGATTTAAAAACAAATCAGCATCAGTTAGTTCATGAAGTGAGCGATGCAACAGTTTCCCAGCAATGGGTTCGAGCAGTCGATAAGAATTGGGTATTTTTGAAGAATTTAATGACTCAAAAGAAACTGCAAATTTCTACTTATTGAATCTTGCAACAGGTGAAGTTACAACCGTTAAAGCGGATGAAAAGATGCCAATGATTCATCAGATTACAGCATTCTTTACCGAAGATGCACAGTTAGTATTTAATATTGTGAAGGATAGTAAAAAGATACTTTCTTCAAATACTCTTCATCTATTGGAACCAACAACGATGAAAGAGCAAGTCATTGATCAAAACACATTTTCACCGATTCTTTTCGATGGAAAGCTCTATTATATTCGCTATGATGCAACAGATAACCATTCAGAAGTTGTTCAATATGATAGGAAGACCGGGGATAAGCAAGTGACATTGACGCATCAAAGTGCAACAGAACATTTGAATCAATTATTGACTGATAAACACGAATTATATGTTTCACTAGGAACAGACTTGAAGAGTGGAACTTTTTACCATGTTAATCAAGGAGAGAAGAAATATGATTGGGTATATGGATATGCAAGCGCAGGATTTATTCAACGAAATCACCTTGGATTCATGAGTTATTCAGCAACTGATACTGAATCAGGACGTTACAAAAACACCTTATCGTTTGATTGACTTACAGTATCATAATGAATATGACTATGATGGAAGCATGGTATTTCTATCTGAAAAAGGAATGGCATGGATAGCCTTCAAGAAAGATACAAAGGAAATTCCAAAAAGGAGAAACATTCCGAAACGAAAACTCAGAAATTCATTATGTTGAATTTGAATGAGAATGAATAGTAATCTAATGACAACAAGCTTCTAGTATGTGCTAGGGGCTTGTTTGCACTATAAAGTTCTTTAAGAAAAAAATTATTAGTATGGATTCTTGACTTTTTGTTCTTAACAAGATTATATTTTAAGCACAAAAAGGCGATAATAAAGAAATATTCATTGAAAAAAATAAGGAGGTAAGTAGTTATGAATATCACATTTTGTGTCTACAGTTTAATGTTATGTATGTTAGCATTTTTAGCTTATAAAAATGAGTTAGGAATATCTATTCCTTCAATTCTACTAGTAGTATTATTAACATTCTTCGCAGGGATTCATCTCTTTTATACGAATATCATTATTAAAGTAGTAATTTCCTGTTTGTTGTTATTGATTTCGTTCATGTTTTTATGTGGATAGAAGGAAAAGTCTTAAGAAAGTACATATGTCGCATCATATTATTAGATTGCTGCTTCACTTAGTTTTAATATTTAATTTATGGATAGTTTAGATTGAAAGAAAAGAGGAAAATAAATGTATCATACTAATGATATAGGAAGTAATTGGAAAGACGTTTTAAAAGAACTTTTCACACATGAAGAAATTCGTAAAAGTGATGAAAGAGTTGCAAAAGATTAGTAAAAACAATTGAAGAACAAAAAGTAAGAACAGTAAGAGAAATTAGAATATAAACCACCATGGCATCTACCGCAAAGGCAGATGTCATTTTTCATTCGATGAAAAATATCTTGAAAAATAATTGTGAAAAACACCTTGATTTTTATCATTGAATATGCTATAATTCGAACAATATTTATTTTGGAGGTGTCGTATGTCTTATTTATTTGAGATATTACCAAGTTTATTGAATGGTGCAACTATGACGTTACAAGTGTTTGTACTTGTTTTATTATTTTCAATTCCTTTAGGAGTTGTGATTGCGTTTGTGTTGCAAGTCCATTGGAAGCTCCTCCATTATGTGATTCATATTTATATTTGGATTATGCGTGGGACGCCGTTATTGCTTCAGTTGATTTTCATTTATTATGTATTGCCAAGTGTGGGCATTCGTTTGGATCGTCTTCCTGCTGCGATTATTGCGTTTACGTTGAATTATGCAGCGTATTTTTGCTGAAATTTTCCGTGGGGGGATTGATACGATTTCAAAAGGTCAGTATGAAGCGGCTAAAGTGTTAAAATTCACCCCAATAGCAACAGTTCGTTATATAATTCTTCCTCAAGTGACTAAATTCGTGTTACCTAGTGTATTTAATGAGATTATGAGTTTAGTAAAAGATACATCATTAGTGTACGCATTAGGAATTTCCGATTTAATCTTAGCAAGTCGTACTGCTGCCAATCGTGATGCTAGTTTAGTACCGATGTTTTTTTAGCGGGAGCAATTTACTTAATTTTTAATTGGGGCTATTACGATTGCTGCAAAACGTGTCGAGAAGAAATTCAGTTATTACCGTTAGGAGGAGAACAATGTTAGAATTACGCAATATTAGTAAAGGTTTTGGCGATAAGAAAATTTTTGTCAAACTTTAATGTAACCATTCGAGAAAAAAGAAATACTAGCAATCGTTGGGCCTTCTGGTGGGGAAAAAAACAACATTGCTTAGAATGTTAGCAGGATTAGAAACGATTGATTCCGGAGAAATTTATTATAATGGCAACTTAGTCCCATTAGATGAATTAGAAAAAAACGTCCTTTATTAGGATTTGTCTTCCAAGATTTTCAATTATTTCCACATTTATCCGTGATTAGACAACTTAACCTTTGTCTCCAGTAAAAATGATGGGCATGACAAAAAGATGAAGCAGAGGAGAAAGCTAGAAAATTATTACTACGACTAGGATTAGCTGAACATGCAGATATCTATCCATATTCCTTATCAGGAGGACAAAAACAACGGGTCGCACTCGCAAGAGCGATGATGATTGACCCAGAAATTATCGGCTATGACGAACCAACTTCAGCACTAGATCCAGCACTACGATTAGAAGTTGAAAAAATTAATACTACAAAAACCGTGAATTAGGAATGACACAAATCGTTGTAACCCATGACTTGCAATTTGCAGAAAATATTGCTGACCAATTATTAAAAAGTGGAACCAAAAATAGGAGGGAGTTTATGATTAAAAAAAGAAATTCTTACTATTTTGCACCTGCAGTCTTAGCATCCTCTTCATGGCTTGTACGCAAAAAAAGCTAGTGACCCGAAAACAAGATAATTGGGAAAAAATATCAACAACAAAACAGCATTACAGTTGGATTCGATAATACATTTGTTCCAATGGGATACGAAGAGAAAAATGGACAATATGCAGGATTCGATATTGACCTTGCAAAAACTCGTTTCTGAAAAAAATTAGGTATCCAAGTTCATTTTTCAACCGATTGATTGGGATATGAAGGAAACCGAATTACAAAATGGAACAATTGATGCCATCTGGAATGGCTATTCAGCAACCGATGAACGAAGAGAAAAAGTAGCATTTACTATTCCTTATATGCAAAAATACACAAGTCATTGTCAGTAAGAAAAACTAGTAATATTCGTTCTGTTGCTGATATGAAAGATAAAAGTATTGGGCGCTCAAACAGGTTCATCTGGATATTTGGATTTTTGAAGCACAACCGGAAATGTTGAAAAAAATCATGTGAAGAGTCATGATGCAGATCAATATCAAAGCTTTAACGAAGCACTCATTGATTTGAAAAAAACGACCGTATTGATGCATTATTAATCGACCGAGTTTATGCGAATTATTATCTTGCTTCAGAAGGCATCATAGATGACTACGAAATCTTTCCAGCAGGATTTGAAAGTGAATCCTTTTGCGGTAGGCGTTCGTAAAAAGTGACAAAAACCTTACAAGAACAACTCAACCAAGCATTTGTAGCTTTTATATCAAGAAGGAAAAATTCCAAGAAATCAGTCAAAAATGGTTTTGGAGAAAAATATCGCTACAACAGAAGTCAAAGGAGAAAAATAAGAAATTTAGAGGCATCTACTGAAAAGTAGGTGTCTTTTTGCATCATTTATTGAAATTGAATAGTGAATCTGTTAACGTTAAGGTACTAACAAAGTTAAAGGATAATGATATGAAACAAAAACAACGAGCATCATAGAAGAACAATTACAACGACTAAAACTGTTCCCCATTATTTGCGATTTCATTAAGTGGAAAGGAATTATCTCATTCCAACTTTTGGGCATGGTTACTCGAACAAGAAGTAGAAGGAAAACATCCATTTATCGAAGTATTTATCCCTGATTTTTATCAAAAAAGGATGTACATTCGTCTCAGTTGAACGAGAAAAAGAATCATGTGGATCTAACGATTACGTATAAAAAAATAAAAGCCAATGAAATTAAAGTACTCATTATAGAAAAACAAAAATTAAGTCCATTCCAACAAAAAGAACAATTGATGAGATATGAAGAGGAATTAGGAAAAACAAGGCATAGCGATCACTGGAATTTTAACAGGATTATACGCTTCTTTAGATATCCAAGAGTTAGGAAAATGGTCATTTTTAAGTTATCAAGAAATAGCTAAAAAGAATCCAAAATATCCAACAACTATACACTAACAATGGATTTTGCAGACTATATCAAACAATATGCAGAAGACATCGAAGTACTGTATGATTTATTCCAAAGCAAAAATAGAGCAAAATAAAGGCAAATACATTATTGGAGACAAAGACTTAGAAAAATCCGCTATTCAGATATCTATGTAAAACTAAAAAGGGTCAGAATTCATGGAAGAAATCAATAAACGACTAACGTTCGAACCTTACAAAGATTGGGCAAAAACCAGTCTGCGGATTCAGCTTCAACAACAAGAAACCAACCCTCAGTATCGTATTCTCTCAAAGAATTGATGAAGATTCAACAAAAAGAAATTGGAATGATTGGCGTACAAATAGAAGGAGACCAATTCAGAATTTATGGAGGAGCTTCACAAGAAGGCAATTATCAAGAGAAAGTGGTAATTGAGAAATTATACGAATGTGATTACTTCAAGCGAAACTTCGCAGAAGAAATTGAAAAAAACAAAAATCGAACTTCTAAAATGAGAAAAAAATTATTGTAAATATGGCAAAGTTGAATATAAGTATTACCATTGTTACCAACACTGGACAATAGAAGACTTTAGCTATGATGCTATTATTGATGAATTGATAAAAGCAGATGAAAATAGCGGAAGAGAAGATAAAGAACGGCTTGACGTTTGGGGAGTAGGAAAAACGGAGTGAGCCGTTTTTTTGTTTAGAAAAACAAAAACTCCAATCTTAAAAGACTGGAGTTCAAAATTCAAAGAAACCAATAGCTTGTTTGTGACGCCAACACATGACGCTTACATAGATAATAGCACGAGAACAAGACTTACTGTTGGGAGTGTATAGTAGCATGTATTTATGAAAAATACAAATATTAATTGAAATTATTTCATAATGATATTATGATTACGGTAAGAAAGTTGGAGGTAGTCATATGGAGAGAATTGCTGAACCAATAATATATAATTTAGATTATACTGAAAAATGGATAATCAGTATGAGATTGTTGAACCAAATGATGAACGAGTAATTTTTAAGTTTCCTACTGTTTATATTGTTCATCACAAAAAGGATTCTAAGTATACTGTTTATGTTGGAGAAACTACAGATATTAAGAAACGAACTTTTTCAACATTTAAAAGTAGATATAAAAACGAGAGAAGATTGGTTAAACTTTTCAGAAGAATCTGATGTAAAAATGTTTGTAATTGGACATGAAAATGTTTAATAAATCATTAACATTAGATATTGAAAATAAATTAATGCATTATTTGAGTAGTACTGATACTGTAAGTGGTGTTAATAATAGACGATTAAATCAACAAAATGAATACTATACATCAGATAATATGGAAACAATTTTTCCAAAAAATATGGAGAAAAATTACGTTCATATGAACCTGATATTTTTCCTACTAGAAAAAGAATTGAAGATGCAGCTGTATTTAAAGCTTCTCCATTTCATAAATTAACGCAGGAACAAGTAAATGCAAAAGAACAAATTATGTTAAGAATTGTTAGTAATATAGCAAATAGCATTTCTAGTAATGATGTAGAAAGTAAATTGATTATGGTAAATGGTGAAGCTGGTTCAGGTAAGACAGTTCTAATGAGCAATTTGTTTTTACGAATTATCTCAGGAGTCTCGATTAGAGAAAAAGTGAAACTGTATTGAGTGGAATTACACCATATCTTTTAGTAAATCATGACCAGCAATTGAAAGTATATAAAGAAATTGCTAAAAATTAGGGATTAATAAAAAAAGGTGAAGAGAATTTAGTTCAAAAACCAACGAGTTTTATTAATAATCATTCTCAGAAAACAAAGTAGATGTAGTAATTGTGGATGAAGTACATTTATTGTTAACAAGGGTAAACAATCCTATAGAGGTAAAAATCAATTATTAGATTTGTTAGACCGAGCAAAAAGTAGTTGTTATTGTTTTTTTGATGAAAATCAAATTTTATTAACTGAACAAGTTTGGGATTCAGAATACTTAGATAAGTTAAAAGCATGATTGTAATTTAAATCAAAAATTATATTGAATTAAAAATCAAATGAGAATACATTCTGGACAAGAAACGATTCGCTGGATAAGAAATATTATTGATAATAATACCATAGATGATATTCCTAGAGATCCAAAAAGGTTATGATTTAAAAATTTTTAATTCTCCATCTGAAATGCAAGAAGAAATTATAAGAAGAAATAATAATGAAGATATGGGCTTATCTCGTATGGTAGCTACTTATGACTGGGGAATATAGTCAAAAATAATACCCCAGAAGGAGAGCTATGGAAAGTTACAGTTGGTGATTGGTCAATCGCCATGGAATTTTGAACTCTTAAAGTCAAAATACAAAAATTTCTAAGAAATCTAAGAAGTCGATTAATGATAATTCATTAGCTTGGGCAGAAAATCCAAATTCTATTGAAGAGATAGGTTCTACTTTTTCAGTACAAGGGTTTGATTTGAATTATGTTGGTGTAATTATTGGACCATCTGTAAGTTTTAAAGATGGTAAGGTTGTTTTCTACCAGAGAATAGTAAAAATAAAAAGCAGTTCGCAATAGAACATTTGATTCTGAGAATAATAAAACCAAAGAAACAAAAATTTGGTGAAACATTATTAAAGAATGAATTAAAATGTACTTCTGACAAGTGTGAGTAAAAGGATTATATATTTATGCAGTAGATCCTGAATTTACAAAAAGAATTATTAAGAAGACAGGGAGCAAAATAATAATGGTTAATGAAAATAATATCAGTATGAAACGTATTAATAAATTTCATGATGACTCATAAATGGAGACAGTTTCATAATGCAAAAGATTTGGCTTTATCCATTTCTATAGAATCTGCAGAATTATTAGAATTATTTCAATGGACAACAGCTGAAAAAAAGCAGTAGAAAATAAGTATGAATCTATTGAAGAAGAAGTAGCAGATATTTTAATTTATTCTTATACACTTGCAGAAAAAATTAGGTATGGATATTGATGAAAATCATAGAGAAGAAAACTTGTTAAAAATTTGAAAAATATCCGGTATAAATTTTATAGAGTTAGATAAAAACTCCTCAACGAATCAAAAGTTGAGGAGTTTTTATTTATACTTGTTCGTTAAATAAGAATAGTTAAGTTGATTTTTGTAGAACTATATATTGTGTATATTGTTATTCTAATACACTGTATTTTTGTGTTGTTGTTGGATTTTAATTACTAAATCAGGTATAATT